>Ga0209023_10000578_pt1 | contig 54672 bp, 50 predicted proteins | sample LakOneMetagenome_FD_187468 | JGI IMG/M metagenome (GOLD analysis project Ga0209023, IMG submission 187468) | Freshwater and sediment microbial communities from Lake Erie, Canada (SPAdes) (version 2) | ecosystem: Environmental > Aquatic > Freshwater > Lentic | place: Lake Erie, Canada... | reverse complement strand
TGTTCGAGTCGGAGCAGTTCGGCACCTTCGTCATGGTGCTGGTCGGCGCGACCATCGTCGGCAGCATGGCGACCTCGTGGCATGGCGTCGTGAACCCGCCGCGCATGGCGCGCATCTGCGACTGGTCCTACGACAGCGAGCCGGTGGTGCTGAAGAAAGGCGAAGAGATGGGCCGCTTCCTGCTCGGCTCGACCGTGGTGATGCTGTTCAAGGAAAAGACGATCAGCTTCAACAAGGACTGGGCGCCGGAGCGTTCGGTGCGCCTGGGCGAATTGATGGGTAATCGCCCGGTTTGATGTGACGTGTGGTGGGTTCGAGAACCCACCCTACATTTCCGCTCTGACGTGGTGGGTGATGGGTTCGAGAACCCACCCTACATTTCCGGTCTGACGTGGTGGGTGGTGGGTTCGAGAACCCACCCTACATTTGCGGGATGCCGGTAGGGTGGGTTCTCGAACCCACCATCCCCGCGCCGCGCCACCGTCTCACGCCATCAGGCGCCCGAACGCCTCACGCGCCGCCAGCCCACCGCCCCCAATCAGCAGCGCGAAATACACGATCGTCGCCACATTGCTGACATAGCCCAGCAGTACGCATACGCCATCCCGCTGCAGCAGCCCGATGGCAAAGAACAGCAGCGCCACCGCCGGGAAGGTATTGCTGAACGGGATCAGCCCGAACGGCATCATCAACAGCACCGCGCCCAGGATCAGCGACGCATCGTTCATGCGCTGCACCGGGCCATTCGCCACCAGCCATTCGATGCGGTTCGGGCGGCTCACGCGTTCCAGCTTGTGCAGCAGCGGCAGTGCCTTGCGCAGCACCGGGCGCAGCTTGCGCGTGCCGATGGTCCGGTGCGCAATGCGGGGCGGAATCCACAGTTCGCGCCCCAGCAGGCGCGCCACGCCGATCAGCAGGATCGCCGCGCCGAACACCGTGCTCACACCCGGGATCGAAATCGGAATCAGGAAGACAAGCGTCAGCAGCGCGGTCAGGATCAGGAGGCCGTCGTTGCCGACGCGGTGCACCAGCTCGCTGAGCGTGATGCCGGTGCGCGGCAATGAGCGGATCAGCGCGCGGATGCGCTGGGACAGGGCTTCGCCGTGCATCACAAGGCCTCGCTTATTTCGGACGGTAGATCGCGCACAGCTTGTTGCCGTCCGGATCGCGCACATAGGCCAGGTAGAGCGACCCCATGTTGCTCTCGCGCAGGCCTGGCGGATCTTCGATCGAGACGCCGCCCTGGGCGACCGCGGTATCGTGGAACTGCTGCACCTGCTCCGGCGAGTGGCACTTGAAGCCGATGGTGGCGCCGTTCGCGGGCGTCGCCGCTTCACCATTGATGGGTTCGCTGATGCCGAAGCTGTTGCCCTCGTGGCGGTAGAACAGCCGGGTATGGCCCGAGGATGCGACGTTGCGGATGGCTTCGCCGGCGCCGAGGGTGCCCAGCACCGCATCGTAAAAGCGTTTCGAGCGTTCGATGTCGTTCGAACCGATCATGACGTGATTCAGCATGTAATGTCTCCGTGGTTTGCCGGCGTTGTGCGGGCTCGAGCGGCAGTATAGATGAAGTGCCGCGTAGCGCGGCGATCCGCATCGCCCGCTCATGGAAAATCCCGCCATGGTGAGGATTCGATAGTTTTCCTCGCGCCAACATCCCCTACAATCGGACGCTCCGGCTCCGGCCCACCATCCTCATCAGGAATGCACATGTTTTGTACTTCGTGCGGCGCCCAGGCAGCCGCAGGCAGCGCCTTTTGCAGCCAGTGCGGCAAGCCGCTCGCAGCGGCCCAGCCCGGTGTATTGCTCGACAAGGCTGGCAGCCAGCCCATGTGGCGCCCGGGCCAGATGGACGAGGAGATGCCCGACGGCGTGAAGGGCTGGAGCTGGGGCGCCTTCCTGCTCAACTGGATCTGGGCGATCGGCAACCGTACCTGGATCGGCCTGCTGGCCATCATTCCCTACGTCGGCTTCCTGGTGGCGATCTGGCTTGGCTTCAAGGGCCGCGAGATGGCATGGCGGGCCGGCGGCTGGCAGAATCTCGATCACTTCAACCGGGTCCAGAAAAACTGGTCGCGCTGGGGCGTAGGCATCGTGCTGGCCGTGTTCGTTTTCGCGCTCGCGTCCGCCATCCTGGTTCCCGCCCATATGGCCGACGAGCGCAGCACCGCTACCGACAGCACGGCCTACGACGAGTTCGACGACCTCCTGCCGGCCACGCCGGGCACCCGGCTCGAGGGCGGCAGGTTCAACAGCGATGCCGTCTCCCTGTCCGCCGCGCTGAACACGAGTGCCGGCATACTCAAGCGCACCAAAGGCGCCGACGGCAGCTACCGGATGACCGTCAGCGGCACACCGCTGTTCAAGGGCGAAGACGCACAGTGGCAATTCCCGGTACGCAGCTTCAACCAGTCGAACGGACGCGAAGCCATCCTGATGGCCAGCAGCGGCGGGCGCGGCAACAGCTGCGACACCCTGTTCTTCTTCCTGCTCGTCGACGCCGACCGCGTCAGCAACACGCCCTTGTTCGGCACCTGCGCCGCGCAGGGCCGCTACCGCCAGCGCGGCGACACCATCGCGCTGGAACTGCCGAAGACCGGCGGCGTGTCGCAGATCCTGCTGCGCAACGGCGAGGTGATCGAGGATGGACGCACGATCACGCTGGACAAGCTGAACGATCCGGCGCGCTAGGGTCTATCCGACCGAATGCCGTCAGTAGGGTGTAAAGGCTCTGCCGTCCACGCGTCGATAGGTAGCCGCTCCGATGTCGTGCCGAATGATCTCGCTGCAAATGATCGCCGCGTGGACCGCAAAGCCGCCTTTCGTGGCCCGGCCCACCCCACGCGTCATGGCACCAAATGTGCCGGAGCCACCCCGGCTCGCTCAATGCGGGGTGCGCTCGTCGGCCCGCAAGGTCAGCACCCGCACGCCATTGCGTGTGACGGCCACCGTGTGCTCGAACTGCGCCGAGAGCTGCCCGTCGCGCGTCACCACGGTCCAGCCGTCGTCCTCGGTGACCACCGAGCGCCGGCCCTGGTTCAGCATCGGCTCGATGGTGAACACCATCCCCTCCTGTAGCACCAGCCCGGTCTGCGGCTTGCCGAAGTGGAGCACCTGCGGCGGCTCGTGCATCTCGCGGCCGATGCCGTGGCCGCAGTACTCGCGCACCACCGTGTAGCCGTTCTTGCGCGCATGGCGTTCGATGGCGTGGCCGACGTCGCCCAGGCGCGCACCCGGGCGCACCGCCTTGATGCCCTTCCACATCGCCTCGTAGGTCACCTGTACCAGCCGTTTCGCCAGCGGCGCGACCTCGCCCACCAGATAGGTCTTGCTGGAGTCGGCGATGTAGCCGTTCTTTTCGAGCGTGATGTCGAAGTTCACGATGTCGCCGCTTTGCAGCAGCTCGCTGGGGGACGGCACGCCGTGGCAGACCACCTGGTTGCGCGAGGAATTCAGTGCATAGGCATAGCCGTACTGGCCCTTGCTGGCCGGGCGCGATTGCAGGTCGTCGACGATCAGGCGCTCGACCAGGTCGTTCACCGCCATCGTCGACATGCCAATCAACTGCAGCTTGTCGAGATGGGCGAAGACGCTGGCGAGCAGACGGCCCGATTCGGCCATCAGTTCGATTTCCTCGGGCCGTTTGGTCATATCGCCGCCACCTTCACCGGTTGCGGCACCACGCCGGCCGCCTTCAGCTCGCGCGCGACGATCTCGTTGAAGCTGAGCGAAGGATTCATTTCGCACAGCATGCCGACCTTGATCCAGAACGCCGCCTGCGCATTGATCGAGCGGCAGGACACGACCGTGGCCTTGCGCACCTGGTCGTGCAGCTCGTCGTCGATGTTCACGATACCCATATTCTTCTCCATATACGAAACGTATACGGAGTATATGCAGAGCATCCAGTCCGCGCAAGCGGGTTTTATTGCGCCAGCGCAGGAATCAGGTCGTGCAGGCGCGCGATCTCGAAGGTGGGGCGCGCTTCCGAGCCGTTCGCCAGCGCAGCGGGATTGAACCAGCAGCTGTCGATGCCGAAACGATTCGCGCCGAGGATGTCGGCATCAAGCCGGTCGCCGACGATGATGGTCGCATCCGGCACGAAGGCGCTGGCCATGCCGGCAGCGTAATCGAAGATGCGCACGTCCGGCTTGGCGTAGCCGCAGGCTTCCGAGGTCGCGACGAAAGAGATGAAGGGGCCAAGGCCGGAACTGGCGATGCGGCGCTGCTGGATGTGCTCGACGCCGTTGGTGACGATGCCGATTTCGCCGTGCCTGCTCAAGGCCGCGCAGACTTCCAGCGCGCCTTCGACCAGGACCACGGTCTCGGGCAAGGCCTCCAGATAGAGCCGGCTGGCCGCCTCTGGGTCGAGCGCGAGGCCGGTCATGGCGAAGGTCTGGCGGAAGCGCTCGACCTTCAGGAAGTCTTTGGTCACCGCGCCGGTTTCGAAACTGCGCCACAGCGCCAGGTTGATGGCCTGGTATTGCTGGAAGACCGCGTCGAGCGGCTTGACGTGGCCGAGGGCGGCCATCGTGCGGGTAAAGGAGAGTTGTTCGGATGCCCGGAAGTCGAGCAGGGTGTCGTCGAGATCGAAAAGGAAGAGTCGGTGCCGCACTGTTGCGTGGAGGATGAGTGAAGGACCGTCCATCCTAGCACGCGGCCCATCCGCCCTCAGTCACCCTTCCCCGCTTCGCTGCAGAACATCTCGTCCATCATGTCGAGGAAGGCGCGGGTCTTGGCCGGCATCAGGCGCCGCCCGGGGAACACGGCCCAGCCGGTGGCGGCCGGCAAGTCCCATTCCGGCAGCACGCGCACCAGTTCGCCCTTGCGCACCAGCGGCTGGGCGAACAGTTCCGAGCTGGCGGCAATGCCGGCGCCGCTGCAGGCGATGCGCGCCAGCAGGTCGGGAGAGTTCGCGGTCAGGCGCGCCGGCAGCTCGCGCTCCCACTTCACCTTGCCGCGCGTGAGGGTCCAGCGCTGGGCGCCACCGCTGCGGCTCAATAAACACAATAAATCGTGCCCGAGCAGATCGTCCGGATGCTCGGGCAGGCCGCGCAGCGCCGTGTAGCAGGGCGAGGCGTACAGGCCGAAGCGCTGCAGGGTCACGCGGCGCGCGTTGAGCGAGGCGTCGTCCGGCAGGTCGCCCATGCGGATCGCGATGTCGAAGTTCTCGGCCACCAGGTCGACCCGGCGCGGCGACAGGTCGAGTTCCACGTTGACGGCCGGGTAGCGCTCCAGGAAGCGGCCGATCATGGCGCTCATGCCGAGATTGGCGAAATCGGCCGGCAGCGAGATGCGCAGGCGGCCGCTGGGCGCGGCCTGGCGGTGCTGGGCCAGGGCGCCGGCGGCTTCCGCTTCCTCGGCCACCTTGCGCGCGTGTTCGAGCAGGCTGGCGCCGAACTCGGTGACGACGAGCTTGCGCGTGGTCCGCTGCAACAGGCGCTCACCCAGGCGCGCTTCCAGCAGGGAGATGCGGCGCGAGACGGTGGACTTCGGCAGGTTCACGCGCGCGGCGGCCTGGCTGAAGCTGCCGGCCTCGACGATGCGGGCAAACAGCAACAGGTCATTCGGTTCGACTTCCATGGGATTGTTCCACTGGCTGAATAATGTTATCCATTCTAGCGGCTTCCGGATTGTTTTTGGAATGGTTAAAGTAGACCCATCGACACACCAACCCCAGAACAAAGGAAGACACCATGAACATCCTGCAAATCACCTCCAGCCTGCGCGGCGAACAGTCGGAATCGAACCGCGTTGCCAACCGCATCGTGAGCAAACTGGTCGCCGCCAACCCGGCCGCCACCGTCGTCACCCGCGACCTGGCACGCCAACCGCACCCGCAGCTCGACGAGCAGGCCCTGGGCGCCCTCTTCACCCCGGCTGAGCAGCGTACTGCCGAACAGAGCGCCCGCGTGGCCCTGGACGACGCCCTGATCGCCCAGGTGCAGGCCGCCGACGTGGTCATCATCGGCGCGCCGATGTACAACTTCGGCATCCCGGTGCAGCTCAAAAGCTGGTTCGACGCCATCGCCCGCGCCGGCGTGACCTTCCGCTATACCGAGAACGGTCCGGAAGGCCTGCTGAAGGGTAAGAAAGTGTTCATCGCGACCGCCCGCGGCGGCGTCTACCCGGCGGATGCGGACCCTCAGGTGCCGTTCGTGCGCATGCTGCTGAACTTCCTGGGCATGAGCGACCAGACCTTCGTCTACTCGGCCGGCCAGGCGATGGGTCCGGAAGCCGCGGCCAAGGGCCAGGCGGAAGCCGACGCCACCGTCGCAGCTGCACTGGCTTAATCAAGCCGCGTAGTAACCTGGCCGCCCAAGGCGGCGCTTTTGCAAGGAGAAGATGATGACTGCAACGATACAAACCCAGGGCGTGAGCAAGGCGCGTGGCGTCGAGCGCGTGATCGCCGGCCAGTACGTGATGGACGGCGCGGGCGTGAAGATCAACCGCGTCCTCACCAACACCCTGCAGCGCCGCCTCGACCCCTTCCTGATGCTCGATGCATTCGGCAGCGACAAGGCGGGCGACTACATCGCCGGCTTCCCGGAGCATCCGCACCGCGGCTTCGAGACCGTCACCTACATGCTGGCCGGACGCATGCGCCACCGCGACAGCGCCGGCAACGAGGGCCTGGTCACCGACGGCGGCGTGCAGTGGATGACGGCAGGACGTGGCGTGATCCACTCCGAGATGCCCGAGCAGAACGAAGGCCTGATGGAAGGCTTCCAGCTGTGGCTGAACCTGCCGGCGAAGGACAAGATGATGGCGCCGTGGTACCGCGACATCCCGAACGAGCAGGTGCCGCGCTTCACGCTCGATTCCGGCGCGACGGTGCAGGTGATCGCGGGTAGCAGCCACGGTGTGGCGGGCGCGGTGCAGCGCGACGGCACCGAGCCGCTGTACCTCGACATCGAACTGCCGGAAGGCGCCAGCTTCGAGCAGGCCATCCCCGCCGGGCACAACGCCTTTATCTATGTCTTCCGCGGCGAAGCGGTGGTGGCCGGCAAAGGCGTGCCGCAGACGCGCATGGCGATCTTCGACAATGCCGAAGGGGCCGATGGCGTGGTGGTCAAGGCTGCCAAGCCGACACGCCTGCTGCTGATCGCGGGCCGGCCATTGAAGGAACCGATCGCGCAGTACGGTCCCTTCGTGATGAATACCCAGGCCGAGCTGCACCAGGCCGTCGAGGACTTCCGTTCCGGGAAATTTGCAGCATAAAGGTTTGTGCGTGGGCGGGCGGTCGTTCGATCGCCCACTGCGCTTTCGATTACACTCACGGCATGTCTACCCCGTACTCCTTCCAGCCATGCCGCTGATGCCCATCGTGCTCGACCTGCTCTCCAAAGCCAGCCACGCGCTCGGCTTCGAGACCATCGACCGCTTCCCCAAGGACCACGCCTACGCGCGCACGCGCTGGGACCGGGCCTACTTCGACATCGCCTCCGACCTGAAGCCCGACGCCATCGAGCGCGCGCTGTGCGACTCGATCGCCAACACGCCCTCGGTCTTCGCCCACATCGTCAATCCGACGCCCGCCATGCAGCGCACCTTGCTCGCCGTGATCGATACCCGCCTGCGCCGCAGCTGCAATGCGCCGCTCGACCTGGTCGCCCTGCTGGTCGAGGCCTACACCAGCCCCCATACGCTGGAAGCCCGCCCCGGCCTGCGCGCCGCCATCGACGCCACGCGCGGCCAGGACATGCGCGAGCGCGTGCATGCGACACTGGCCTTCCTGGGCGCCATGCCGGCCGCCTTCGACGTCATCGAAGCACAGGACTGAAGGCGGGCCGCGCCAGGTTGCTCGGCACGTAGCGCTCGCGCAGGCGCATGAAGGGCGTCTCGACCAGCAGGTATAGCAGCCAGCCGCCCAGCACCGACAAGGCCAGCAGGACCACGATGGCCACCGTCGACTCCGGCCCGTAACCAAGGCCGGCCAGCCATGCGGCGCCGAGCGCGCTGACGCCGCGGTGGGTCAGGTAGATCGCATACGACCACAGGGCCAGGCTGGCTGCGCCAGGCACGCGCAGGTCGCGCAGCAGCGAACGTTCCGACAGCGCTGACAGGATCAGCAAGCCGAAACCGAGGCCCAGCGCCGGCAGGCCGAACACGGTCGCGCCGAAGCCGTAGCGCTCGTCGAGGAAGCACCAGAATGTGACGCCGATGATGGCGATGCCGGCCGCCAGCGCGGCATTTCCGTGGCGCGTGAGCGCGGACCAGGCGCGAGCATGGCGGTTCTTCAGCAGCGCCAGCGCCACGCCGGCCACCAGTTCGTCGAGCCTGCATAAGCTCGCGTAATAAATGAGCTTGTAATAGAAGTAAGTCCCATACTTGTTGCCATCGACGTGGGCGCTCCACAAGTCGGCGCGCAGCAGCATTCCGCCCACGACCACCAGTGCGATCGCGATCCAGGCCACGGCGATGCGCCAGCGCAGCGCGGCGGCGAGCATGGCCAGCGCCGGCAGCAGCAGGTAGAACTGCTCCTCGATGGCCAGCGACCAGCTGTGCGAAAAACCGGTGCCCGGCGGCAGGCCGAGGTTCTGGGTAAAGCTCAGGTAGCGCCACAGCGGCAGCAGCTCGGCATGTTCGCGCCAGGCCGGCCACAGGAAGTACAGCGCCAGCACCACCCAGAAGTTGGGCAAGGTGCGCAGCAGGCGCCGCGCGTAGAAATGCTTCAGCGACAGGCCGTGTTCGCTACGCAGGGCCTTGAAGATCTGGTTGCCGATCAGGTAGCCCGACAGGGCGAAGAACAGGTCGACGCCGGTCCAGCCGATACGCCCGACCCAGCCGAAGGTATGGTCGTCGTTCGACACGAACAGGGTGTAGTGGTGCAGTACCACCAGCGTCACGGCCAGCGCGCGCAGGGTGTCGAGCCCGTGCACACGGGCGCTGCGGGGAAAGTTCATCGGTCAGGGCAAGCTTGCAAAGGTGGCGCATGATGCCACGCTCTCCCCCACGGCAGCCAGCATTTACCGATAAAATGACGCCACCGATATTTCTTTGGATCACCATCGCATGCGCTCCGACCGTCCTTTCCAGTTCAAATCCCTCACCTATAGCGGCCTCGGCCAGGGTCCGCGCGTCATCATCATGGGCGCCACCCATGGCAACGAAATCTGCGGCACCGAGGCGATCAAACGCGTGATGGCGGAGCTCGACAGCGGCCACCTGCGCATCGCCGCCGGCAGCGTGACCTTTGTCCCGATCGTGAATCCCCTCGCCTACCAGAAGAACGAGCGCAACGGCGACCGCAACCTGAACCGCAACCTGTTCCCGAAGGAAGACCCGCAGGATTTCGAAGACCAGGTCGCCAACTGGCTGTGCCCGCTGCTGGCCAAGCATGACGTGCTGCTCGACCTGCACTCGTTCAACGCCGCCCATGGCGAGCCCTTCGTGATGGTCGGTCCGCCGGACAACGACGGCGAACTCGAACCCTTCCAGCACGCCGAGAAGGAACGCGCACTGGCGCGGCGCCTGGGCGTGCGCCGTTTCGTGACCGGCTGGATGGCGGCCTATGGCGGCGGCGTCAAGCGCCGTTCGCGCGGGAATGCGGCCGAGCTCGAAACCGTGCTGCGCTATGGCGTCGGCACCACCGAATACATGCGCACCACCGGCGGCTATGCGCTCACCCTGGAATGCGGCCAGCACGTCGACCCGCAGGCGCCGGAAGTGGCCTACCGCGCCATCATGAACACCCTCGCCTTTTTGAAGCTGATCGACGCGCCGGAACCGGAACCGGTCCCGTTCGACGAAATGGAAGCACTGCAGATGGTGGTGGTGCACGACAAACAGGACGCGGGCGACCAGTTCATCCGTTCCTGGGCCAGCTTCGATCCGGTGATCGAGGGCGAGCAGATCGGCACGCGCGCCGACGGCACGCCGGTGGTGGCCGAATTCGGCGGCCGCATCCTGTTCCCGGACGCCAAGGCCAACGCGAATTCGGAGTGGTACTACCTGACCCGTCCAAACCCGGAGTTCGGCCGCTGAGCCGGCCGCTGATCCGTACACATTTGTCCGCCGCCAGCGCCATCCGGCGAGTGCGGCTAGAATCTGGTCAGGCATACAAGTCCACCTCACACAGGAGAACAGGATGACTGACCAGTCGACGCAGTACCAACCGCCCAGGGTCTGGGTTCCCGCCGCCAATGGCGGTCCCTTCGCCAGCATCAACCGCCCGACCGCCGGGCCGACCCACGAGAAGGAACTCCCGGTCGGCAAGCACCCGCTGCAGCTGTATTCGCTGGCCACGCCGAACGGCGTGAAGGTCACCGTCATGCTCGAAGAGCTGCTGGCCGCCGGCCACAAGGGCGCCGAATACGACGCCTGGCTCATCAAGATCAATGAGGGCGACCAGTTCGGCAGCGGCTTCGTCGACGTCAACCCGAATTCGAAGATCCCGGCCCTGTTTGATCGCAGCGGCGACACGCCGGTGCGCGTGTTCGAATCTGGTTCCATCCTGCTGTACCTGGCCGAGAAATTCGGCGCCTTCCTGCCGCAAGACCCGGCCAAGCGCACCGAAACCCTGAACTGGCTGTTCTGGCAGATGGGCGCCGGCCCGCTGCTGGGCGGCGGCTTCGGCCACTTCTATGCCTATGCGCCGGAAAAGATCGAGTACGCGATCAACCGCTACGCCATGGAAGCCAAGCGCCAGCTCGACGTGCTGAACCGCCAGCTGGCCGCGAACCGCTTCATCGCCGGCGACGAATACACGATTGCCGACATGGCGATCTGGCCCTGGTACGGCGGCCTGGTGCAGGGCGAGATCTACGACGCCGCCGAGTTCCTGGCGGTGCACGAGTACCAGCACGTGAACCGCTGGGCGAAGGAAGTGGCGGCGCGTCCGGCCGTGATCCGCGGCCGCAAGGTCAACCGCGTGCGCGGCAAGCCGGAAGAGCAGGTGGCGGAACGCCACGATGCGTCGGACCTGGACTGACAGCTTGTATGCGTGGCGGCGCCGCCTGCATGCGTAGGGTGGACGGCTCCGCCTGGAAGGGAGCGCGGCTTGCAGCGTGTGCGCCGTCCACGCGTTCAACCGGCCGATGAACTTGCGCGACTGCTCGCCTGCCGCCTGAACGCGTGGGCGGCGCACACGCTGCGGGCCTGCACGCCGTCGGGTGTAGCCGACCACCCTACGCCGCGCTTTTTCAGCCGCGCACTGCTGCCTCGATCTTCGCCACGTCGATCTTGCGCATCGTCATCATCGCCTCGAAGGCGCGCCGGCCCACTTCCGGGTCGGGGTGGGCCAATGCATCGGTCAGCACGCGTGGCGTGATCTGCCAGGACAGGCCCCACTTGTCCTTACACCAGCCGCACTCGCTTTCCTGCCCGCCATTGCCGACAATCGCATTCCACAGGCGGTCGGTTTCCTCCTGGTCGTCAGTCGCGATCTGGAAGGAAAACGCCTCGCTGTGCTTGAACATCGGGCCGCCGTTCAGGCCCAGGCAGGGAATGCCGGCCACCGTGAACAACACCGTCAGGACATCGCCCGCCTTGCCTGCCGGGTAGTCGCTGGGCGCACGAAATACCTCGCTTACCGCACTGTCCGGAAAGGTCTCGGCATAGAACTGCGCCGCTTCCAGGGCCGTGCCGTCGAACCACAGGCATACCGTATTTTTGCTGGTCACTTTATCTCTCCCAAGGTTGAGGAAATACGTCGATCAACAGGCTGGTGCGCCGCTCAGCATACCGCATTTTCCGCCGGCGCCGACCGCTCTTTTCGCGCCGCGTTCCGGTGAGCCGAGGCACACGACAGCACACCGCCGACCAGCAGCAGCATCGCCGCGCATTCCGGCACGCTCGGCCAGCGCGCATCGTACAGCCAGCCGTACAAGGCCGCGAACACGGTCTCGAAGATGATCATCTGGCCCATCAAACTCAGCGGCAGCCTGCGGCTGGCGACATTCCACAGCCCATTGCCGATGACGGAACAGAGAATGGCAACGCCGGTCACCACGCCGGCGAACCGCAGCCAGTCGGCAGGCGCATGCACCGCCGGTGCGAACAGGAAGGCCGGCACCGCCAGCAGCAGGGCCTGGGCGCCGGTCATGACGCCGGTGAGCAGGCTCCACTCGTGCGCGGACACGGTCGTCAGGCGGGCCAGCACGCGGCTGTTGCACACCGCGTAGAGCGTCCACGCCGCCAGTGCGCCGAGCGCGCACAGCAGGCCGAACGCCGACCCCGGCCCGGACCGCGCCAGCGACTCCCAGCTGATGCACAGCAGCCCGGCCAGCCCGAGCAGCAGCGAGGGCAGCAGCGCGCGAAGCGGCACCGCATGCCGATCGCGGCTGCCGAGCAGGGTCACGGCCAGCGGCGACAGGCCGATCACCAGCGAGGCCATGGCCACGCCGCCGCTGCGCACCGCGTTCGCGAGAAAAATGTAATAGACCACGTTGCCGGCCGGGCTGAGCCAGGCCAGGGTCCACCATTCGCGGCGCGTCAGGCGCGCGCTGACACGGCGCCAGCTCGGGGCGATCAGCAGCGCCGCCACCAGGCCGTAGGCCAGGTAGCGGCCGGCGGACAGCTGCATCGATGTAAAACCGTGGGTGAGTTCGGGCGCCAGGAACACCAGTCCCCAGAGCGCGCCCGCCGCGATGCCGGCCGCGATGCCGGGCCAGGCTGGTTTGTCATGCATGGTCGATTCTCCTTTGCCGGGAGAGTCTGCACGCAAGCTGCGCGGACATCTTGGCCAGGGCTACCGCGCTTTTGGCAAATCCTGCCGCCCACCCGCTTCGGCCAGGATCGCACCGAGCCTGGCCATGTCGATCGGCTTGACCAGGTAGTGGTCGAAACCGGCCGCCATGGCCTCGGCCCGGTCGCCATCCTGGCCATAGCCCGTGACGGCCACCAGCAGGCAGCCGGCGGTCTCGGGCTGGGCGCGCAGGCGCCGGGCCAGTTCCTTGCCGTCCATGTCGGGCAGGCCGATGTCGAGCAGGCATACCTCGGGCGGCGCCTGGCGCGCGCTGTCCAGCGCCGCACGCGACTGGTTCTGCACCGCCACCCGGTGGCCACCCGCCTCGAGCAGCATGGCCAGCATGGCCGCCGCATCCACGTTGTCGTCCACCACCAGGATATGCAGCGGCGCCTCGCCGGTCGCCGCACCCTGCGCTCCGGTATCGGCCTGTGCGTCGGCGGCCGTGTCGGGCAGGCGCGGCAGCATCACCGTGAAGCGGCTGCCCAGGCCGGGCCCGGCGCTCTCGCAGGCCACCGCGCCGCCGTGCAGCTCGACCAGGCTCTTGACCAGCGCCAGGCCGAGGCCGAGGCCGCCGGACGAGCGGTCCGGACTGCGTTCGGCCTGGGCGAACAGGTCGAAGGCGCGTTCGGCCAGCTCGGGCGCCATGCCGATGCCGTTGTCGGTCACGGCGATGCGCACCCACTGGGCGTCGGCCTCGGCCGTCAAGGCGACGCCGCCGCCCGGGGGCGTGTACTTCGCTGCGTTGTTCAGGATATTCGACAGCACCTGGACCAGGCGCTTGGCATCGCCGTCCACCATCACCGGGCCCGCAACCAGGCGGCACGAGAAGTCGTGGCGGCGCGCGCGCATCAGCGGCATGACCTGCTCCACCGCCTCCATCGCGATGCGGTTCAGGTCGGCGGGCGCCTTGTCGAGGGCCACCAGGCCGTTGGTCACGCGCGAGACGTCCAGCAGGTCGTCATCAGGTGGGTCATGTGCAGCACCTGGCGGCCGATGACCTGGCTGGTCTGGCGCACCCGCGCCACGTCGAGCCCGGGCATCTGCAGCAGCTCGGCCGCCGCGCCCAGCGGCGCCAGCGGATTGCGCAGCTCGTGCGCCAGCATTGCCAGGAACTCGTCCTTGTGGCGGTCGGTCTGGCGCAGCTTTTCCTCGGCTTCGCGGCGCTCGCTGACGTCGGTGGCGGCGCCGATCCACTCGTGGATGTTGCCCTCGGCGTCGAGCATCGGCACCGCGCGCGAATAGGTCCAGCCGCAGCTGCCGTCGGCGCGCAGCACCCGGTGCTCGAGCTCGAACACCGCCTTGTCGCGGATCGCAGTGGAAATGGCCGCATGCACGCGCGCGCGGTCCGACTCGGGAATGTACTTGTCGAGCCAGAACGCGTCGGCATCCACCGTGTCGGCCAGGAAGCCGCGTCCGTCGAGCTGCTGCATCTGGCTCCAGTCCGGCGTCATGCTGTAGATGACGTCGGCCGCCGCGTTCACCAGCGCGCGGAAGCGCTTCTCGCTCTCGCGCAGCGCCGCCGCCCCCTGCACCTGCGCGGTGATGTCGCTGGTGGAATGCGCGATACACAGCACGCGGCCGTCGGCGCCCAGAATCGGGGTGCTGATCGCGGTCCAGTAACGGTCTTCGTAGCGCACCGTCCCGTCCGGCAGGGTGACGGCGATCGGGTAGCGCACGCCGGGCAGGCTGTCGCGCTTGCCGCTGGCAACCGCGCGCGCCAGCGAGGCGCGCAGTTCGGTTTCGCTGGTGTCCAGCGGATCGTCGGGGTTGCCGGGAAAGGCCACGAACAGGCTGGTGCCGACCAGCTCTTCGCGGGTACGCCCGGAGGCGGCCAGGAAGGCATCGTTGACGGCCAGGATGACCGCTTCCGGCGTAGGCGACAGCAGGTACTGGCCGTCAAAAGCGTTATTGAATACCGACTCGAATAAGGATGGTGGCAATGTCATGATCTCTTGCGAGCCAGCGAAGCTTTGGTTGGAAGAGAAATGGACGAATCCGCGGCCCGGCACGCAGTGTACGGGCTAGTTTCCTGCCCGACAAGCACGCCGTGTCAGCCGTGCGCGCGGGCGCCGCGGCGCCAGGCGGCGGGCGTGGTGTCGCGGTGGCGGCGCAAGGCGCGGTTCAGGGCGCTCTGGTCCGAAAAGCCGGCGCGCAGGGCGACCTCGGCGATGGGCCGGTTGCCGCCGGCCAGCTCGCGGCAGGCGGCCTCGATGCGCTGCTGCAGCAGCCAGGCGTGCGGGCTGGTGTCGAGTTCCTCGCGGAACAGCGCGTGCAGGCGGCTCACGCTCATGCGCGCCGCGTCCGCCATCGATGCGGTGCTCCAGGCCAGGCCGGGCTGGGCCTGGACCTGGGCCAGCAGGGCCGCCAGGCGCGAACGCGGCTGCGGCGTGTCGAAGGCCAGGGTGTCGAGCAGGAGCGGAATCCAGCCTTGCAGCAGGGTGGTGCGGGCCGGCTGCGGCATCGTCTCCGATGCGTGCATGATGCCCATGTACTCGACCAGCTTGCGCGCGCCGGCGCCGAGCGGGGTGAAGGGCTGGTCCGCCAGGCGCGCAAAGGCGTCGTGCGCCAGGGCGCCGCGCGCGATGTCGACGATCAGGGAGCGGTTGCCGTGCGCGCCGCTTTGCGCGTGCCATGCGCTGGGCGGGACGAACGCGCCGTGCAGCGGATCGAGGCGCCCTGCCCGGCCTTCGATGTCGATCAGCACCTCGCCCGCCAGCGGCAATACCAGCTGGGCGAAATCGTGGCGATCGCCCGAGGTGGCGCCATAGCTGCGGATGGCGAGATCGACGGAGAGGGAGATGGGAGCTTGCACGGTCTTGGCGAAAATGCGGTCGAAGCGGCATCCTAGCATGCTGGCCGGAGGCCCGCAGCGTCTGCATACTTGTAGGAAAGCTCTTGCAAGCCGGCAGGGAAATGCGCGAGGAAAAGCGCACCGCACAGGGCTATAATTGTATTGATACCAATAAACTGCGAGCACTAGGCCGCTCGCACCCCGCCCAAGCTCTCCATGCACCAGCTTTCTTCCGATCAGCGTTACCGTCTCCTCGCCAACCATGCCGTCGAACACGCCATGATCCTGCTCGATGCCGCGGGCGAGATCGTGGAATGGTCGCGTGGCGCCGAGCTGCTGCTGGGCTGGAGCGCGCAGGAGGCGATCGGCCAGCCGGCCAGCATGATCTTCACGCCGGAAGACCGGGCCACCGACGCGCCGAAGACGGAGCTGGGCACGGCCCTGGCGCTGGGACGCTCCTCGGACGTGCGCTGGCACCTGCGCAAGGACGGCAGCACCGTGTTCTGCGACGGCATCGTGAACGCCATCCTCGACGCGGACGGTGTCACGGTGATCGGTTTCGGCAAGGTGATGCGCGAAGCGTTCAGCATGCGCAAGGAGAAGCGGAACGGCCGGCACCATGCCGGCTCGGAGGGGCGCTCCTTCCTCGCCGCGGTGCTGGAAAGCGTGGAGAACGGCATCGTCGCCTGCGACCCCGCGGGCAGGCTGACCTTCTTCAACGAGGCGGCGCGCGCCATCCACGGCCTCGACGAACTGCCGCTCCCCTTCGACCAATGGGCGCAGCACTACCACCTCTACCATGCCGATGCGCGCACCCCGCTCGGCGTCGACGAGATTCCTTTGTACCGCGCCCTGCGCGGCGAGCGTGTCGAAGGCGCCCAGATCGTCGTCATGACCCCGGGCGGCGAGCGGCGCGATGTCCAGGTCAGCGGCCGCGCCCTGCTCGACGGCGTTGGCCAGGTCCTCGGCGCCGTGATCTCGATGAACGACGTCAGCGCGCTGCGCAGCGCCAGCGACACGCGCGATGAGACCACGCGCGAACAGGGCAAGCGCATCGCGGCCGAAGCGTCGGAAGACCGCGTGCGCAAGACCCAAGCCCAGCTGCACCTGGCCGCCGAAGCGGCCCAGCTCGGCATCTGGACCTGGGACGTGACGCGCGACCAGGGCACCTGGGAAAACGCACGCATGTACGACATCTTCAATATCGCGCCCGGCAACCCGATCGTCACGGCCGAGGTACTGCTGCGCGATTACCTGCATCCCGACGATGCGCCCGCCTTCCGCCAGGCGGCCGACGATGCCGTGCGCAACGGCACCCGCTTCCATTTCACCGGCCGCTTCCACCGCCTGCCGGCGCGCGACGTGCATTGGCTGGAACTGAGCGGCATCGCGCAACGCGACGACGCCGGCAGCACCATCATGATCGGCACCGCGGCCGACGTCACCGCGCGCAAGCAGGACGAGGAAGCCTTGCGCGACGCCCGCATCCGCATCGAAGCCACGCTGTCGGCCGGCGAAGTGGCGAGCTGGATCTGGGATATCCGCCGCGACCGGCTGACGGCCGACCGCAACCTGGCCAGCCTGTTCGGCGTGCCGCCCAATCTGGCGACCGACGCGCCGCTGGAACGCTTCACCGCCTCGATCCACCCCGACGACCTGGACGAGGTCTCGCGCCAGATCCGGCTGGCCATCGATGCGAAGCAACCCTACCGCGCCACCTACCGCGTGACCGATTCGGTGCACGGCTACCGCTGGATCAATGCGCGCGGACGGGTCGACTTCGACGAACATGGCGAACCGACCCTGCTGGCCGGGGTCACCATCGACATCACCCAGCAAAAGGAAATGCAAGACCAGCTGCGCGTGACCGAGGAGCGCTACCGCACCCTGATCACGTCGATCGACGAAGCCTTCGGCATTGTCCAGGTCCTGCTCGACGAACGGGGCGAGCCGTGCGACTACCGCTTCGAAGAAGTCAACGCCTCCATGCAGAAGCAGTCAGGCCTGGTCGATGCCGCCGGCAAGACCATCCGCGAAATGGTGCCGGACATCGAGCCGAAATGGATAGCACGCTACGGCCAGGTTGCCCTGTCGCGCCAGGCGATCCGCTTCACCGAACACTCCGCCGCCATGGGCTACTGGTGGGACGTGTACGCGATGCCGATCGGCGAGCCGGAAGAGCTGCGCATCGGCATCCTGTTCACCGACGTCACCGCGCGCCGCCAGGCCGAGGAAGCGCTGCGCCAGCTGGCCGCCGATCTGTCGGAAGCGAACCGGCGCAAGACCGAGTTCCTGGCCACCCTCGCCCACGAACTGCGCAACCCGCTGGCGCCGCTGCGCACCGGCCTCGACCTGATGCGCCTGGCCCCGCCCGGCACCCAGGCCGGCGCCAGGGTGCACGAGATGATGGACCGCCAGCTGCGCCAGATGGTGCACCTGATCGACGACCTGATGGATGTGTCGCGCATCAACAGCGGCAAGATCGTCCTGCAGCGCACGATCCTCGACCTGCAGGACGCGGTGACGAATGCGGTCGAAGCGGCGCTGCCGTCGATCGAGGCGGCCCGTCACGCCTTCGACGTCGCGCTGCCCGACCAGGCCGTGCGCCTGCACGCCGATCCGACCCGGCTGGCCCAGATCCTCGGCAACCTGCTGACGAACGCGGTGAAGTACACGCCGCCGGGCGGCAGCATCCGCCTGTCGGCGCGGCTCGAGGACGGCATGGTGGCGATCGCGGTGGCGGACACCGGCATGGGCATCCCACGCGAGGAACAGGCGCACGTGTTCGAGCTGTTCAGCCAGGTGTCGCGCAACATGGGACGCGCGCAGGGCGGCCTCGGCATCGGCCTGTCGCTTGTGCGCAGCCTGGTCGAGATGCATGGCGGCAGCGTGGCGGTCGACAGCGCGGGGCCTGGCCAGGGCACGACCTTCACGATCCGGTTGCCGGTGACGGACGCCGGCGGAGAACGGCACACGGACGGCGCCGCGGCGCCGGCGGCATCGCCACAACCGGCGGGTCTGCGCATCGTGGTTGCCGACGACAATGTCGACGCGGCCAGTCTCCTGTCCAGCCTGCTGGAGGCATCCGGGCATGCGGCCGAAGCGGTGCACAACGGCGAACAGGCCCTGGGGCGCATCCTGGCCCTGCGGCCCGACCTGGCGATCCTCGACATCGGCATGCCGGGACTGAACGGCTACGAAGTGGCCGAGCGCATCCGCGCCGCGCCGGGCATGGAGGCGATGGTGCTGGTGGCCCTGACCGGCTGGGGCGGCGAGCTCGACCGCAACCGCTCCGCCAGCGCCGGCTTCGACACCCATCTCACCAAACCGGCCGGGCTGGCGGACCTGGAACACGCCTTGCTGCTGGCGCGCGCGCGCCGTGCGCGGGCTGAGGGGGCGTAAGAGGGAGCCGGGCAGCGGGTTTGACGGTTCCACTTGCGTGCGCCGTTGTACGGCGCGCGGTTATGTTGGATAATTCGGCCCATGAACGATACCGCCACCCTCCCCCCACTCCCAGACCGGCTCTCGATCGACCCGAGCAGCCCTTTCCATAACCGCGACGTCTTCCAGCAGGAAATCGGCATCCGCTTCAACGACAAGGACCGTTTCGACGTCGAAGAATACTGCCTGAGCGAAGGCTGGATCAAGGTCGCCGCCGGCAAGACCCTGGACCGCAAGGGCAAGCCGATGCTGATCAAGCTGAAGGGCAAGGTCGAGGCGTTTTACCGCTGATCGATCCTGTCGTGGACAACCGAGGCGCCTCATGAGGCGCCTTTTTTTCGTCCGTTTTCGATGGCATGGTGCGTGCCTGATGACGCGGCCTCGACCGTACGGTGGGCACTCCGTGCCCACGCGGTACGCACGCATCCATTCGGCCACGTGCTGCGCCGTCATCCAACACGTGCATTGAAGAGCATCGCTGTCTCGACTGATCTCTTCTTGCCGTTTCGACGCCCATCGGCCGCCGTGTGAACGAAGCCGCAACCACGCGAGCGCCTCACCGCGTGGGCACAGGTGCCCACCCTACATGACGCCGACACGTTCCCGATCAGGCATGCGCGACCAGCTTCAGCCCGATGATCCCCAGCGCGATCAGGCCGATCGACCCAAGCCGCACCGCACCAGCCGGCTCGCCCAGCATCCACATCCCGAACACGGCCGTGCCGATGGTGCCGATCCCCGTCCACACCGCGTACGCCGTTCCCAGCGGCAGCTCCTTCAGCGCCAGGCCCAGCATGCCGACGCTGCCCAGCATCGCCAGCAGCGTGAAGCCGGAGATCACCGGCCGCGTGAACCCCTCCGTGTATTTCAAACCCACTGCCCAGGCCACTTCCAGCAGTCCCGCGATCACCAAGTAGAACCAGCTCATCCCTCACCCTTTCGCGGTCGTCCGCGTGTCGAAAAATCCGGCGCAGTATAGCGCGCCGGCAAAAATGGACCGGTCCCGGCAGGAATTTCGCGCATCCTTTAAGATGGCCGCCAGCTGAATTTGCACACCCTATTGCACAAGGAGCAAGAATGACGACCCTGTTTGACCCGATCAAGATTGGCGCCCTGGAGCTGCCGAACCGCATCATCATGGCGCCGCTGACTCGCGCCCGCGCCGTTGGCGAAGGCCGCGTCCCGAACGAGCTGATGGCCGAATACTATGTCCAGCGCGCCAGCGCCGGCCTGATCCTGTCCGAAGCCACCTCGGTGACCCCGATGGGCGTCGGTTACGCCGATACGCCGGGCATCTGGTCCGACGAGCAGGTGGCAGGCTGGAAGAAAGTCACCGACGCCGTGCACGCCGCCGGCGGGCGCATCGTGCTGCAGCTGTGGCACGTCGGCCGCATTTCCGATCCGGTGTTCCTGGACGGCGCCGCCCCGGTCGCGCCGAGTGCCATCAAGCCGGCCGGCACCGTGAGCCTGGTGCGTCCGAAGCGCGAGTACACCACCCCGCGCGCGCTGGAAACGGCGGAAATCGCCGAGGTCGTGGCCGCCTACCGCAAGGGCGCCGAGAACGCCAAGCTGGCCGGCTTCGACGGCGTGGAAGTACACGGCGCCAACGGCTACCTGCTCGACCAGTTCCTTCAAGACAGCACCAATCAACGCACCGACGAATACGGCGGTTCGATCGAGAACCGCGCCCGCCTGCTGCTGGAAGTCGCCGATGCCTGCATCGACGTCTGGGGCGCCGACCGCGTCGGCATGCACCTGGCGCCGCGCCGCGACTCGCACGACATGGGCGATTCGACCCCGGCCGAAACGTTTGGCTACGTGGCGCGCGAGCTGGGCAAGCGCGGCATCGCCTTCATCTTCGCGCGCGAAGCCGTTGGTGAAGACAGTCTCGGCCCGCTGCTGAAGCAGGAATTCGGCGGCCCCTTCATCGCCAACGAAAAGATGTCGGTCGAAACCGCCGAGAAGCTGCTCACCGAAGGCAAGGCCGACGGGATCGCCTTCGGCCTCTGGTTCATCGCCAACCCCGACCTGCCGCAACGCCTGCAGCAAGGCGCCGAGCTGAATCCGCTGCGCGCGGAAGTCATCTACGGCCAGGGCAGCGAGGGGTATACGGACTATCCGGCGCTGTCGGCGTAAGCACCTCCGGCGGCTCAGCGTCGCCTTTTGCAGTACATGAGTAAAACGCATAGCGCCCGTCAATACGGGCGCTATGCATATATAAGTTCGGGGTGCATCCTTAATTGCACTCATGATATTCTTGCGCGATTCTCATCCGTGCCGCTCATGGCACGTTCACAAGGAACCGCATTGAATATCTTCGCACCACGCGCCATGGCGCTTGCCGTCGCATCCGCCTTTGTCTTCAGCGCCGCCCACGCGGCACCTTCCACGCCGGTCCGCGCCGAAAACGCCTTCCTCTCGCAACAGGATGCCGCCGCCCGCTCGGCGCGCGTGTCGAACGTCGCCTACGCCCTGGAATTCGCGTTGACCGGCAAAGAGACCTTCAGCGGTGTCACCAGCGCCAGCTTCGACCTGGCTGACAACGCCGCGCCGCTGACGATCGACCTCGACAAGGCAACCGTGAAATCGGTCACCGTCAACGGCAAGCAGGTGGACGCGAAGTACAACAACTGGTTCGTCACCATCGCGGCCGCCGACCTGGCCAAGGGCCGCAACACCGTCGTCATCGCCTACGAACGCCTGCACAGCACCAACGGCGAAGGCCTGCACCGCATGGTCGACCCGGTCGACGGCCGCGTCTACACCTATTCCCATTTCGAGCCGGCCGCCGCGCACCAGATGTTCGCCGTGTTCGACCAGCCCGACCTGAAGGCGACCTACCAGGTGACGGCCACCGCGCCGGCCGACTGGCACGTGGTCTCGACCACCCGCGAGAGCAAGATCGAAGACCTGGGTGCCCTGCGCCGCTGGACCTTCCCGACCACGAAAAAGCTCAGCCCCTACAACTTCTCGCTGCATGCGGGTCCATATAAAGTCTGGGAAGACAAGAGCGGCAAGTACCCGATGCGCCTGTTCGCACGCCAGTCGGTGGCCGCCCAGGTGACGCCGGAAGACTGGTTCCGCTACACGAAAGACGGCCTGGTCTTCTTCGACCAGTACTTCGGCATCCCTTACCAGTTCGAGAAATACGACCAGCTGCTGGTGCCCGACTTCCTGTATGGCGCCATGGAAAATGCCGGCGCCATCACCTTTGCCGAAGGCCGCTTCCTGCACAAGGCGAAGATGACCGATGCCCAGCGCCAGTCGCTGGCCTCGGTGATCATGCACGAAATGGCGCACCAGTGGTTCGGCGACCTGGTCACCATGCAGTGGTGGAACGGCCTGTGGCTGAACGAAAGCTTCGCGTCCTTCATGGGCACCCTGGCCACCGCCGAAGCGACCGAATTCAAGGATGCCTGGCAGGCCTTCTACTCGGGCGGCAAGCAGGCGGCGTACGCCCAGGACCAGAAAGTCACTACCCACCCGATCGAGGTGCCGGTGGCGTCGACCGCAAACGCCTTCGACAACATCGACGCGATCACCTATTCGAAGGGCGCCTCGACCCTGGCCCAGCTGCGCCACCTGCTGGGCGCGGAGACCTTCCGCAAGGGCGTGCACAACTACCTGGCCAAGTATTCGTACCAGAACGCGAAGCTGGAAGACTTCATCGGCAGCCTGGGCCAGGCCGCCGGCCGCGACCTGTCTGGCTGGACCCGCCAATGGCTGTACGAAGCGGGCGTGAACACGGTTGCCGCTGACTTCAGCTGCAAGGCCGGCAAGATCGGCACCTTCACGCTGAAGCAGACCGCCGCAAGCCGTGCGCTGCCGACCCTGCGCGAACAGCGCGTGCAGGTCGCGACCTTCAAGGCCGAGGGCGGCAAGCTGGCCCTGGCCCAAAACGTGGCCGTCACCTACTCCGGCGCCACCACCAAGGTGCCCGGCCTGGTCGGCACGGCTTGCCCGGACCTGGTCTACCCGAATTACCAGGACTGGGGCTTCGTGAAGGTCCAGCTGGACAAGCGTTCGTTCGACACCGCGCGCGCAAACCTGGCGAAAGTCGACGACGCCCTGCTGCGCTCGATGCTGTGGCAAAGCCTGTGGGACGGCGTGCGCGACGGCCAGCTGCCGCTGAACGACTTCATTCAGACCGCGCTGACCAACGCGCCGCTGGAAAAGGACTACACGCTGCTGAACGACGTGCTGGGCAAGGTGGCCGCGTCAAGCCAGTACCTGGACGCGATGAACCTGGACTCGTCCTGGGCCAAGCAGACCCGCATCCAGCTCGAAGACATGGCCTGGAACGGGGTGCAGGCGAACAAGGGCAACGAGAACTTCCAGCGCGCCTGGTTCGGCACGTGGCTGAACCTCGCCTCCAGCCCGGCCGCACTCGATCGCCTGCAAGGCATCCTGGCCGGCAGCACCACGGTCGAAGGCCTGAACGTGAGCCAGGACCTGCGCTGGTCCATCATCCGCCGCCTGAACCGCTACAACGTGGCCGGCGCCGCCGCGCTGGTGGAAAGCGAAGCCGCGCGCGACAAGTCGGACACCGGCCAGGCCGCCGCGATTGCCGCCACCGTCGTGCGTCCGGATGCGCAGGTCAAGGCGCAGTGGCTGGCCACTGTCGAAGACCTGCAGACCAAACAGCCGTTCTCGAAGATCCGCACCGCGATGGGCAGTCTGTATCCGGCCGAGCAGGGCGCCCTGTCCGAGCAGACCGCCGCGGCGCGCCTGGCCAGGCTGCCGCAGGTCGACAAGGATGCCGGCCCGGTCTACATGCGCGCGTACGCCGGCACGCTGATCCCGGCCACCTGCACCCCGGCCAGCGTCAAGCGCCTGGAAGCGGCAGCCGGCAAGTACACCGGGCTGTCGGCCGGCACCCGCCGGGCCCTGCTCGACACGCTGCAGGAAGACGAGCGCTGCGTGCGTATCGAGCAAGCCATGACGGCGAAGTAAGCCGCCATGCGGATCGGCGTCCCGGCAGGTTCCGCAACTGTGTCGTGGACGCCGCTCGCGCTCACGCTGGGCCTGCACCTGCTGCTGGTGCTGGCCTGGCTGCTGCGGCCCGGCGCGCCATTCGTCATGCCCGCGGCGCTGGAGCGCGAAACCGTGCTGGTGATGGTCGCGCCGCCGGCGCGGCCCACTCCCCCTCCGCGGCCGGTATCCCGGCCAGCGAAGACAGTTTCACAACCCACCTCGCAGCCCACCTCGCGGCCGATCACGGCGCCTGCCCTGCCCCAGCCTGCGCCGCAGGCACCCCCTGCCGACGCCGCCATCGAGGCGCCGGTGGCATCCGAACTTGTCCAGGGCGACGCTTCCGCATCGGGCGACCTGCTCGCCACCTCGCGCGCCATGGCGGGCCGCGTCGACCGCGCACTGCGCAAGGACAGCAGTCCGATCACGGCCGAGCCGGACCGCAAATGGGAGCGCTTCGCCTCCGTGGTCGCCAGCGCGCGCACGAGCCACGGCATGAGCGGCACCGTCGAACAGTACACGGCGGACGACGGCATCACCATCTACCGCAAGACGGTCGGCAGCCGGGTTGCCTGCTACCGTGGCGGCAGCGTCGGCGGCATCGGCACGGCCGACGGCCGGACGGCCGGCAACATCCGCTGCCCGCCCGGCGTGCGCTGGACGCGGCTCTGAGGTGTCAGGGCGCCGGCGCCGTCGACGGCCGGCACAGTTCGGCCACGCGCCGCCAGTCGCCGGTGCCGCCGCAGCCGGGCGGCGGCTGCTGGTCCAGCAAGGCGCGCAGGTCGAGCGGCGCCATCTCGTTGACGCGCACGTCGCGGTTGATCGGCAGGCAGACTGCATCGTGCCAGGCCGCGCTGATGCCGGGCGGCCTGGGCACCGGCCCGCGCAGGCGCACGGCCGCGCTTTCGCATTCCTGCTTCGTCGCGTAGACGCCGCGCAGGCTGCTGCTCTCCAGCGTCACTTCCAGGTGCTGCTGCAAGTACAGCAGCAAGACAATCGTGAACATGGCGGCTCCATCGTGAGGTGACGGTGCAGTTTCCAGATTCGGTTCGCACGCTTGAACTGGATCAGCCCGCTCTAACGCGGGCGGCTTAGGCTGTGCGCTCTTCATGGAAAGGACAGCGATGCCCAAGCTTATCACCTGGAATATCGAATCGGCCCGCACGCCGGGAGGCGGCGCCGACCTCGACCGCGTCGTCGCCACGCTCACCCGCTTTTCGCATTTCGATGTGCTGTGCCTGCAAGAAGTGGCTTGCGGGTATGAGGCGCGCGACGGAACGCCGCTCGGCGACCAGTTCGCCGGCCTGGCGCTGCGCCTGCCCGGCTACAACCTGGCCTGCTGCACCGCCCTCGACACGCTCGCGCCCGACGGCAGCCGGCGCCGCCTCGGCAGCATGATCTTCTCGCGCTACCGCATCCTGCAGGTGCTGCGCCATTCCCTGCCCTGGCCGGCCGATCCGGAAGCGATGAGCATGCCGCGCAGCGCGCTGGAAGTCACGCTGCAGACGCCGGCCGGGCTGCTGCGCGTGCTGTCGGTGCACCTGGAATATTTTTCGCTGGTCGGGCGCATGGCCCAGGTCGAGCGCCTGCGCGAACTGCACCGCGAGGCCGTGCAGCAGGCGCGCGTGCTGCGGCCGGGCGGCCCGGAGCACGGCGCCTTCGAGGCCCTGCCGCGCGCGGCGCATGCGGTGCTGCTGGGCGACTTCAACATGCTGCCCGATTCGCCTGAATACACGCGCCTGCTGGCGCCTTTCGCCGACGGCACGCCAGCCTTGCGCGACGCCTGGCGCCTGGCGCAGCCGGGCCGGCGCCATGCGGCCACGGTCGGCCTGCACGACGACAACCCGGACGCCGGCGCGCCCTTCACCTTCGACTTCGCCTTTGTCGGCGCCGGGCTGGCCGAGCGCGTCGGGCGCATGCGCGTGGATGCGGCCGAGACCGGGTCGGATCACCAGGCGCTGCTGCTTGAACTCGGCTGAAGCGCGGCTGAAGCCCGCCTGTAGCTCGGCTGATTGTAAGGACTGCGCACGGCCGGGCTGGCGGTTAGAATGGTTCTTTTGCCGGCGGGCCCGTGCGCTTGCCGTTCGCGCTTTCAAAGGATTTCACTTGAACTGGGACTATCCGCAACCGTTTACCCTGCCGCTGGTGCCGCGCACCGAGGACATCGATGGACTGAACCACACCAACAACGCCGTCTACGTGCGCTGGTGCGAGCAGGTCGGCTGGGCGCATTCCGAATCGCTCGGCCTCTCGCTCGACGATTACCGGCGCCTCGACCGCGCGATGGCGATCCGGCGCGGCGAATACGACTACATCCTGCCGACCCTGCTGGGCGAGGAATTGACCCTGGCCACCTGGCTGGTCGGCGGCGACGGCAAGCTGTCGATGGAGCGCCGCTTCCAGCTGATCAGGAACAGCGACGGCGCCACCGTGCTGCGCGGACGCTGGGAACTGGTCTGCATCGACATCAGCGGCGGCCGCCCGCGGCGCATGCCGGCGGCGTTCCTGGCAGCCTACATGCCCCAGGTAGTCGGTAGTCAGTGAGGTGATGCACGAGCGCGCGCCATCTACCTTGCGCGCGCTCAAAGGCAAACTTGAGCAATCCGCGGCGGGTGGCGGGGGCGTCGGGCGACACTTTGCGGGTGTCTGCCTCGACAAGGAATGCCATGCTCGCTCCTCCCGCCCCCCAGCCCGCGCCTGCCGCCGGGCGCCCCGCGAACCCCTTGTTCGCCGTGCTGTTCTGCGCGCTGCTGCTCGTGCAGGGTGGCTGCCGCTGGCGCGAGGGCGCGTCCGAGCAACTCGTCGTGCCCGAGGTCGTGCGCACCAACCTGTACGTGGCGCCGGGCGGCTCGGATGCGAACCCCGGCACCGAGGCCGAGCCCTTCCGCACCATCAGCCGCGCGGCCCAGGTGGTCACGCCCGGCACCACGGTGTACGTCGCGCCGGGCCAGTACACCGGGGGCTTTCGCACCACGGTCAACGGCAGTGCCGAAGCGCGCATCATCTTCCAGTCGAGCGAGCGCTGGGGCGCGAAAATCGTCCCGCCGCTCGACTCGCGCACCACCAGCGCCTGGGACAACCGCGGCAGTTACGTCGACATCGTCGGCTTCGAGATCGACGGCACGCAATACCAGAGCGGCAGCAAGTGGCTGAGTGGCATCTATAACGGCGGCTCGTACAACAGCATTCGCTATAATCATGTGCACCATATCGGCCTCGATGTTCCCTGCGAGAGCGCCGGCGGCGCCGGCATCGGGGTAGACAGCTATTACCGCGGCAACCGGTCCGAAGTCATCGCAAACAACGTCCACGATATCGGCCCGGCCGAGTGCCGCTTCCACCACGGCATCTACGTCAGCACCGAGGGCCGGGTGCGCAACAACCTGATCTACCGCGTGACCGGCGCCGGCATCCACTTGTGGCACGACGCCAACCGGGTCGACGTCACCGGCAACACCATCTCCACCTCCGGCACCGGCATCGTGGTCGGCGGCGGCGACTACTACCACTCGAAAGGGCCGAACGACTTTACCCAGGTGGCCAACAACATCGTGTTCGACAACAAGCACGGCGTCATCGAGCAGGGCGACACGGGCGAGAACAATATCTACGTGAACAACCTGGTGTTCCAGAATGCCGTGGCCGACTGGCGCCTGCCCGAGGGCCGCAAGCACATCGGCACGATTGCCGCCGAGCCGGCCTTCGTCGAGTACACCCGCACCGGCACGCCGGACTTCCGCCTGAGCCCGCGTTCACCGGCGATCGGCAAGGGCGTGGGCGGCGCCAAGCCCGAGCAGGATATCGTGGGCAAGCCGCGCAGCAAGGAAACCGGTTTCGATATCGGCGCTTACCAGCACCAGTGAGCACCAACGAGCACCAACGAGCACCCATAAGCACCATTAAGCGCCAGTCGCATCGGCAGCAGGCCCTCTCCCGCCAAGCGCCGTTCATCCGGCGAATACCGCATTCCGTCTCAAAAACTTAGCTTTTGGGAAATGCGGTAATTACAATGGCTGCATTAAAACAGACCGGGACACTGCCATGCGCCGACTCATCCTTGCTACCGCCCTCACCTCGCTGACCCTTGCGTCGCTGGCCCTCAGCGCGCACGCCGCGGACCAGCAGCGCGCCGCGCCCGCCTTCAGCTCGATCAACGTGCGCGGGGCGATCAACGTCACCGTCGACCGCGGCGCAGCCCAGTCGCTGACCGTGCGCGGCGACCAACGCTTTCTGAACGACCTGGTGAGCGAAGTCGTGGGCGGCGAACTGCGCCTGAGCATACGCGACAACAGCAGCAGGAAAAACCTGCGCGGCGACGAGGTCGTTGTCGTCAGCATGCCGGCGCTGCGTGCCTTCAGCGCCGAAGGCGCCGGCGAAATCAAGCTCAACGACGTGCGCGGCGAGCGCTTCGACGTCAACTACCGCGGCGCCGGCAGCCTGCGCATGACCGGCGAAGTGAAGACCTTCTACATGCAGGCCGAAGGCGTGGGCGAAGTCGATGCGCGCTCGCTCGTGGCCGACAATGTCGACGTCACCTTCCGCGGCGTCGGCGACGTGCGCGTGCACGCCCGCAACCGGCTCGACGCCAAGGTCCAGGGTATCGGCAGCCTCACCTATTACGGCAAGCCGCGCATCGTCAACAAGTCGGCATCGGGCCTGGGCAGCGTCGACGCCGGTAACTGAGGCTCAAGACCTTCGATATCAAGAATCGGGCGCGCCCACCGCGCTCAGAGGATCTCCCGCACCTTCTCGAACGGCCGGCACAGGCGCACGCCCTTCGGAGTGACCACGAAGGGACGCTCGATCAGCACCGGATGCGCCAGCATCGCGTCCAGCAGCGCCTCGTCCGGCACATCCGGCGCGTCCAGCCCCAGTTCGCCGGCCAGGCTTTCCTTGCTGCGCAGCGCCTGGCGCGGCGTCAGGCCGGCCGCCGCCAGCATGCCCTGCAGTTCCGCGCGCGTAGGGGGCGCGCTCAGGTACTCGATCACGCGCGGTTCGTGGCCGGCGTCGCGGATGGCCGCGAGGGTGTTACGCGAGGTGCCGCAGCGCGGATTGTGGTAAATCGTGATATCCATCATGGTAAGCATGGCCGCAACGGCAGCGTCGAAAAGGCGACATCATAGCGCGCACGACTTACAACAGACGACCTCTTTTTTCTTGTCGCTCTTGCCCTGGCGCTATAGAATCCCCCGCTTGGTTTTCTGGAGAGCAAGACCTACCCCCCGATTGCCTCCCATGAAGACAGCACATGACAACGATAACGGCCGGCTTGCGCACGGCCCGACGGAGAAAACATGATCGATCACCTGCTGCGTCCCGCAGACCTGCCCACCTGGCGCCAGCGCACCTCGCTGCGCCTGCTGAACCTGTTCGGCTGGAAGCTGCGCCACAAGCCCCTGCCCGGCCCGCACGGCATCGTCGTGGTCTACCCGCACACCTCGAACTGGGATTTCTTCGTCGGCCTGTTCGGCAAGTGGGCACTCGACCTCGACTTCCGCTGGCTGGCCAAGGATTCGCTGTTCAAGGGCCCGATGGGCGGCATCATGCGCTACTGGGGCGGCATCGCCGTCGACCGCCGCGCACCGATGGGCGCCACCCGTTCGCTGGCGCAAAGCATGCTGCGCGAGGAATGGTGCTGGGTCGCGATCACGCCGGAAGGCACGCGCGGCTACCGTCCGCACTGGAAGAGCGGCTTCTACCACCTGGCGGCGGCCGCCGACGTGCCGCTGCTGCTGGTCTACATGGATTACCGCACCAAGGTGCTGAGCGTGGTCGACACCGTGCGCCTGAGCGGCGACCAGGATGCCGACATGGCCGCCATCGCCGCCATCTACGAGGGCAAGCAGGCCCTGCACCCGGAACTGGCCGCGCCGATCACGCTGGCGCCGCCGCACAACGGCCCCGACCGCCGCAAAAGCGCCTGAGTTCGGCTCTCGCCGGCCTCACGCCGGGTTCGTGAGGTCGCGCACGCCCTTGCGTTCGCGCACGAACAGGGTCTTGTACCAGATCGCCGTGGCGCGCCAGGCGCCGTTCGGCGTAGCGCAGTATTCCGGCAATTCGCCGATCTTCGTATACCCGAGCCGCGCATACAGCGCCTCGGCGCCCGACCCCGCCTCGGTATCCAGGAACAGCAGGCCGCGCTGCAAGGCCAGCGCCTGCACTTCCGCCGCCTCCATCAGCGCCGTCGCCGCCCCGCCGCGGCGCGCGCCGCTGTGCACCAGCAGCTTCTGCACCTCCGCGCGGTTCAGGCCGTTCGGCTTCTGGCACAGGTCTAGCTGGACCGTGCCGATCATCACGTGGTCGCGCCAGGCCACCAGCAGCACGCGGGAGCCGGCGGCAAGGGCTGCGCGTACCTCGTTCCAGTAAGCGTCGGCCGCGGCCCCGTCGATCGTCGCCAGGAAACCGACCGAGGCGCCGTGCGCGACGGCGTCGAGCAGCAGCGCGCGCAGCGGCGCCGCGTGGGCCGCCGCGCCCGCGGCGTCGAGCATCCGGATCTGCATCATGTGTCCTCCATGGTTAGCAGGGAGAGCGTGCAGGATTCGTGCCTGCCTGCCCAGCAGCTGAATCAGGCATACAGCCCACGCCGGGAATGCACCATTTCGGTGCATTCCCGGCGTGGGCGCACTAGAAGCGGACCCCGGCGGAGAGCGCGAGGACGTCGCGGTCGGCCACCTGGTTGTACTCGCCGCCCCAGACCGGCGCCCAGCCGAGCTCGAGCAGGTAGCGCTCCTGGTACTCGAAGCGCAGCGCCAGCGCGGCATTCTTCCGTCCTTCATTGAGCAGGAAGTCGCCGGACCAGCCTTTCACGTCGTGCGCAAAAGCGAGGCTGGCGTTGCAGGCGACGCCTGGCAGCAGTGCGGGCATGCGCGCATCGACCCGCAAGCGATAACCCCAGGCATTCGTGCTGGCATAGCCATCCAGGCTGCACTGGCGCGCCGCGTTGCCGGTGGTGACGATGCAGGCGCCGTTCACCGGACCGACGCCGAAGATATCGGCGCGGCCGTAGCGGCGCACGGCTGGGTCGGGCAAGCCGGAGGCGTGCTTGCCGACCACTTCAGCCGTTGCGCTCAGCGCCACCTTGCCCAGCTGCCATTCGCGCGCCGCGCCCAGCTGCAGCTGCGACATCGGATGCAGGTCGTAGCCGTGGTAGATGCCGCCCGGCGGCACCGCGTTGGCATCGGCGCGCAGCAGGGCCGCTACGCTGGCGTTCAGGAAAGGCGGCAGCACGTCGCCCGGCGCCAGCATGAAGGGCTGGCGCGGCCGGTACGAGGCTTCGCCGTAGAACCGTCCCTTGCCGCGCTTGTGGTGGAAGGTGAGCGCGGTCAGCGCCAGGTCTTGCGGGTACTCGGTGAAATAGGCCATGTTGCGCCCGTCCGGGTCGCCCGGGACCAGGGCCGGGCCGCCGACGCGGGTGCTGCGGCGCAGGCTGGGCAAGGCGGTGCGTGCGTTGTAGCGCGCGTGATACAGCCCGACATCCAGGGCCAGCGGCGCCGACTTCCAGGTCAGCGCCAGGCCGTATTCCGGGCCGTTCACTTGCGGCGTCGGCAAGCGTTTCTGGTAGGCGCCCAGGGGAATGCGCGCGCGGTCGCTCACCTGCGGCGGCCCCGACATCACCAGGTCGCAGCCCTCGGCCGTGTAGTCGTTGACGGACCACAGGGTGCCGCAGAGGTCGAGCGCGCTCGGCTGGTGGCGGGTCTGCCAGTAGGCCTCGACGCCGAAGGCGGGGGTCAGGTCAAGCCGGCCGAACAGCATTGGCGCCGGCGCGCGCAATTCCTGGGGAACGGCGCCGGCCCTGCGCAGGGCCGGCACATCCTTTGGGTTGAGTGCCTCCAGCCCGCCCGGCGTGATCGAGCGCTCGCCCCAGTTCAGCGATTGCCGTCCGAGGCGCGCGCTGTAGCGCATGGCGCCGGATGCTCCCGCGTACTGGAGCCAGGCGTCGGCCAGGGCCACGCCGGAAAAGCGCGACAGGCGCGCGGCGCCGGCGTCGCCCAGCGGCGTGTCCGCGGCGTAGCCGTTGATGACATTGCCCCAGGGCCGCCGGCGGTGCTCCAGCGCCTCGTCGCGCCAGGCCTTGACCCGCACCAGCGCCGACCAGGCGCCTTCGCGCAGGTCGAGGTCGAGGTAGGCCTTGAGCGCCATCGAGGCCAGGTCGCCGCGGCCGAAATTCATGTTGGGATCGTCGCCGTTGCCGCCGCTGCCGAGGCCGGCCAGGCCGATGGCCGGGGCGTTGACGCTTGCCAGCAGCTGCGGGTCGCGCGCTTCGGTGCGCCAGACGGCGCCGAAGTTCACACGTCCGCTGAGCTTGGTGTCGACCGCCTGCGCCTGCGGATTCGCCAGCGCCAGCAATAACACCCATGGCCGGATGGCCGTGGCGCGGATCAGGTCGTGGGGAAGCCGATGGATGCCTTGCCCGGCCCAGCGCCGGGTCGATGCCTTCCTTGCCATGGCATTGCCCGGCTCAGCTTACGGGTGGGAACGCAGCGTGAAGCGTTAAGAGACAGTCCATGGCAGCCTCCTTCTTGATAGTTTTAATAAATTTTGCCAGAACGTTTGATCTGTATCACTAGCTATTCATATAGCTTGACATCGGCAAGCGCGTCCCACGCCATGGCCGTGCTCAGGAAGACACGTCCGTTTAACGCGGGCAAGAGTTCGCTGTGCTTCAGCCTGTCCATCACCGGCCCTTTCACCTCGGCCAGGTGCAGCCCGATGCCCCTGCCCTTCAGCATGCCGTTCAGCTCGGTCAGCGCGAACAGCGCCGACGTATCGACCTCGTTCACCGCCGACAGGACCAGCACCAGGTTGCGCGTGCCCGGGCGTGCGGCCAGCTCGTCCTCGATGCGGGCATTCACCGCCTCTACGTTGCCGAAGAACAGCCCGGCATCGACGCGCAGCATCAGCAGGTCGGGCGCGGTGACGGCCTGGTAGCGCGCGATGTTGCGGAAGTGCTCGGTCCCGGCGATCCGGCCCAGCACGGCGATGTGCGGCCGGCTGGCGCGCCAGATCAGCGCGCCCATCGACAGCGCCACGCCGATCACCACGCCCGCCTCGACGCCCAGCACCAGCACGCCGGCGGCGGTGGCCACCAGGGCGGCGGCGTCGGCGCGGTCGAAACGCCAGGCCGTGCGCAGGGTCGTGGTGTCGAGCATGCCGAGCACGGCGACGATGATGGTGGCCGCCAGGGTCGGCAGCGGCATCAGGGCCAGCCAGCCGGTCGGCGCCACCAGGGCCAGGGCCAGCAGGGCCGCCGTGATCAGGCTGGCGAGCTGGGTGTTGGCGCCGGCCGCGAAGTTCACCGCCGAGCGCGAAATGCTGCCGGTGACCGGGAAGCCGCCGGTCAGCGCGCTGCCCAGGTTGGCCGCGCCCAGGCCGATCAGCTCCTTGTTGCTGTGCAGCTTTTCGGCGCGCTTCAGGGCCAGGGTCTGGGCGCCGGACATGCTGATCAGGAAGACCATGAAGCCGATCAGCAGCGCCGGCTGCAGCAGCGCCTGCCAGTGGGCGTGCGAGACGCCGAGCGTGATCAGCGGCAGCCCGGTGGGCACGCTGCCGGTGGTGTGCACGCCGCGCGCCTCCAGGCCCAGCAGCGGCACCAGCGCGGTGGCGCCGAGCACCACCACCATCGGCGCGAGCTTGGCGCCGATGTCGGCGGCGGTGGGCGGCAACTTGAGCCGGCGCAGCAGCGGCGCCAGCCGGCTGCGCGCAAGCAGCAGCAGGACCAGCGAGCCGACGCCCAGCAGCGCGCTGGGCAGGTGGAATTCCGGCAGCCTGGCGCCGAGCAGGGCCGGCAGCTGGCCGAGCGCGATCACCACCGAGGAACCGATGGTGAAGCCGCTCATCACGGGCCGCGAGAAGAAATTGGCGATGAAGCCGATGCGCAGCAGGCCGCACAGCAGCAGCACCGCGCCCGAGATCAGGGCCAGCTGGGCCGCCAGCATCGTGTACAGCGCGCTGCCGGATGCGGCCAGCGGCGCCAGCGCGGAGGCGGTCATCAGCGAGATGATCGCCATCGGCCCGACCGACTGCGTACTGCTGGTGCCGAACAGCGCATACAGCGCAGGCGGCACGATGCTGGCGTAGATGCCGACTACCGGCGGCAGGCCCGCCACCAGCGCGTAGGCCATGCCCTGCGGGATCATCATCATCGCCACGACGATGCCGGCGCTGATGTCGCCCGGCAGCATGGCGCGCTGGTAGTGCTTCAACCAGTGCAGCATTGTGTTTCCGTTTTTAAGATCGTGTTGTGGACCGGCCTGCGCCCTGTAACTGAGCCGATGCGTATGCCGTACGGTGGGCACGCTGTGCCCACGCGAAAGCATGCACCGTGGCTGCTCTTTTGGAGACGAATCAGCACCCAGCCGCCAATGCCCGATCAAGCGTCTCGTTAGCGCGTCGTCCCGCGTGGGCACGGCGTGCCCACCCTACGATCATCAAGCGCCAACGATGCCTCATCCAATCATTGCATCGCCAGCTCGACGCAATTGCGCCCCGCCCGCTTGGCCCTGGCCAGCGCCGCGTTCACGCGCACCGTCAGCGAATCCGCGCTTTCCTGGTCGCCCAGCTGGGCCACGCCCAGGCTCACTGTCACCTGGTCGCAGCCCGGGATCAGGGTCGAGGCAATCGCCACGCGCAGCTTCTCGGCCATCTTCAGGCCGTCGATGGCGCTGGTGTGCGGCGCGATCACCTGGAAATCCTCGCCGCCCGAGCGCACCACGATGTCGCTGGAGCGCACCAGCTTCTGCGCCGCCTCGGCCACCGTGCGCAGGGCGATGTCGCCCACCGGGTGGCCGTAGCGGTCGTTGACTTCCTTGAAGCGGTCGATGTCGAAGGCGATCAGCGCCAGCGGCAGGCGGTAGCGGCGCGCGCGCTTGATCTCCCCTTCCAGCAGGGCTTCGCCGTGGCGCCGGTTCGCCACGCCGGTGAGCGCGTCGGTGGTGGAGAGATGCGTCAGGCGCGCCAGAAGTTCTTCGCTTTCGCGCCCCATGTCGGCCAGGCGCAGGCCGACCGCCACCAATTCCGCCAGGCCCTCCAGGGCGGCGAGCGCATCGTGGCTGAAGCGGCGGCTGCCATCGAACAGCAGGCACAGCGACCCGCGCGCCCCGCCCGGTCCGCCGGCCGGAATCGGCAGGCCCAGCACCATCTCGACGCCGTGCGCGCGCAGCGTCTCGGTGAGTTCCGGCTCGCCCGATTTTTCCGGCGCATCGAGCAAGGCGATCGTGTTCGCGGCCGCTGCCAGCAGGCCCGGGAAGGCATGCCGCAACGTCGACTGCAGCAGGCGCTCGCCGCGCCCGAGCACGCGCGCCAGGTTCAGTTCGCGGTTCGGTTGGCGGTGCACGCCGTGCTGGGCCTGCAACTGCAAGTCGCCGCCCGGCTGCAGGTAGAACAGCGCCGCATGCACCACGCCCGGCCAGGTGCAGAGCGCCTCGCAGATGCGTTCGGACAGCGCGGCCAGGTCCTCGCCTTCGCCCAGCGCCGCCTGCACCCGGGCGCGCAGCAGCGCCAGTTCCTGCAACTCGGCTTCGCGCGGGGTCGGCGCGGGTTGGCGCACCGGGCCGGCCGCCAGCTGCGCCGCCAGCGCCGCGTTCTGGGCATCGAGAGTCAGCGGGGCGATGGCGTAGTCGATCGGACCGCGCGCCATCAGCGCCGGCAGCCAGCGTGCGTTCGAGAACGGGCACAGGACGAAGACCGGGGCGCTGGCGCGCCTTGCGACCAGCTGCCCCAGACCGGCCAGGTCGAGTTCCGGATCGAAGCGCTCGAGGTCGATCACCAGCAGGTCGACCGGCTCGCGCCCCAGCACCTCGAGCGCGGCGTCGACGCCATCGGCCAGCGCCAGGCTGGCGAACTGGCTGCCCGACTCCGCCTGGAACTGCGCGCGCCGCGCGGCGGCCGGGTTGACGAACAACCCGGTGCGTTGGCCTTGCGGCTCGGCCTGCTGAGGCATGTTTTTCTCCTTGTCATGCATATTCGTTACGCCACGCAACTCTACGCCGTGGATTTTGACATATTCGCTCCCCATCGAACAGGACGTTCGCCCTTGTGTGTGGGACCGCACCGTCGCGCTGCCCGCTCGCGGCCGATACTGGCCCGGTCAGCAACCAGCATACAGAGGTAAGCACGATGGCCAACCAGGACGATGTAGCAAACCACCAGAAGGCAATCCAGAACCGCCAGGACCAGCTCGACGCCAGCCAGAAGCAGGAAGAAGGCAGCAAGCCCGTGCAGATCGGCGCCGAGCAGCCGGTGCCGCCGATGCCCGAGCAGCACCTGGCCAAGCCGGGCCTGGAAGCGCAGATGGCCGTCAAGCCGCGTTTCATGGCCGAGGCCTACAAGGGCAGCGGCAAGCTCGAGGGCCAGGTGGCGATCGTCACCGGCGGCGACTCCGGCATCGGCCGCTCGGTGGCGGTGCTGTTCGCGCGCGAAGGCGCCGACGTCGCCGTGCTCTACCTGAACGAACACGAAGACGCCGCCGAAACCCAGCGCTGCATCGAGGCCGAGGGCCGCCGCTGCGTGACCATCGCCGGCGACGTCAAGGACATGGCATTCTGCCAGCAGGCGGTCGACGCCGTGGTGGCCGAATGGGGCCGCCTCGACGTCCTGGTGAACAACGCCGCCTTCCAGGAACACGCCAGCAGCCTGCTCGACATCACCGAGGCGCGCTTCGACGAAACCATGCGCACCAATATCTATGGCTACTTCCACATGGCGAAGGCCGCCCTGCCCTACATGAAGCGCGGCGCCGCCATCGTGAACACCGGTTCCGTCACCGGCCTGAAGGGCTCGAAGCTGCTGCTCGACTATTCCTCGACCAAGGGCGCGATCCACGCGTTCACGATGTCGCTGGCGGCGAACCTGCTGGACAAGGGCATCCGCGTGAATTGCGTGGCGCCGGGCCCGGTCTGGACGCCGCTGAACCCGGCCGACCAGTCGCCGGACAAGATCGTCCACTTCGGCGAAAGCACCACCTATGGACGCGCGGCCCAGCCCGAGGAACTCTCGCCGGCCTATGTGTTCCTGGCCTCGAACGCCTGCTCGAGCTACATCACGGGCATCGTGCTGCCGGTGACCGGCAGCGTCGGCGAATAAGGAAGGGAGAAACGTATGGCACGCAGCATGTGGAAGGGGGCGATCAGTTTCGGGCTGGTCCACATCCCGGTCGAAATGTATCCCGCGGTGAGCAGCAATTCGCTCGACCTTTCCATGCTCGACCGCCGCGACTTCGCCCCGATCGGCTTCAAGCGCTACAACAAGAACACCGGCAAGGAAGTGTCCTGGGACGACATCGTCAAGGGCTATGAATACGAATCCGGCGAGTACGTGGTGCTGTCCGACGAAGACCTGCGCCGCGCGAATCCGGAAGCGACCCAGACCATCGACATCCTGGCCTTTGTCGATGCCGAGGACGTACCCCTGCTGTATTACGACCACCCTTATTATCTCGCCCCCGGCAAGGGCGGCGACAAGGTGTATGCGCTGCTGCGCGAAACCCTGAAGGAAGTCGGCAAGATCGGCATCGCGAATGTCGTCATCCGCGTCAAGCAGCACCTGGCGGCGCTGGTGTGCATCGGCGACACCATTGTCCTGAACACCCTGCGCTACCCGGACGAGATCCGCGAGACCGACGACCTGAAGATTCCGTCGCCGAAAGCGAAGGCGGCCACCATCAGCGCCAAGGAGCTGAAGATGGCGATGGCCCTGGTCGAGGGCATGAGCGAGGACTGGAAGCCGAACCAGTACCACGACACCTACCGCGAGGACGTGCTGGCCCTGGTGCAGAAGAAGATCAAGGCCAAGCAGACCAAGACCATCACCATGCCCGACCCGGACGAGAAGCCGAAGAAAACCACGAATGTCATCGACCTGGTATCGCTGCTCCAGGCCAGCCTGGGCAAGAAGCCGGGCAAGGCGGTACTGGACGACGACGATGACGACGACGAACCGCCACCGCCTAAGCGCGCGCGCAAGCCGGCCGAGGAAGAGGACGACGACACCCCGCCGCCGCGCCGCACGACGGCAGCGGGTTCGCGCGAACACGTGGCCGCGAAGGCCGCACCGAAGCGCGCCGCGGCAGGTTCGGCTGCAAAGCCGGCCGCCAAGAAGGCCCCGGCCAGGAAAGCCGTGGCGGCCAAAAAAACCAGCACGGCAGCCGCCCCGGTACGGCGCAAGAAGGCGGCGTAACGGCGTATGGATGCATTCATCGACTTCCTCCAGTGGCCCGCGATGGCGGTCAGCCTGTACGCCGCTTTCCTGATCGGCTCGCAACGCGCCGGGCGCCGCGTGTTCGGCTTCTGGATGTTCATCCTCAGCAATGTGCTGTGGATCGTCTGGGGCGTGCACGACGGCGCCTGGGCCCTGATCGCGCTGCAGGTGGCGCTGATGGCCATGAACATCCGCGGGATCTGGAAGAACGACAAAGGCAACAGCAACGACCGCCTGCAGGCCGGCGCCGGCAAATCGCCGGGCTGAACCGAGGCATTTTTCACGCGGCGATGACCGCTCACTCAAGGAGAATTGTTATGCGCAAGATGATCATGATGGCGATTGCCGGCTTTATCTGGAAGAAGATCCAGACCCGTATGAACCGCCCGGGCAGCGCCCCGGTACGCCGCTATTAATCAGACGACGTCAGCACCCGTCCAGCAGGCGCTTAGGCTGCTTGCCGGACTTTTTTTATGTGACCTGCGCACGCTGCCCAGTCGCATGCGGCCGCACTGTCCTGGCTGGTGACAACCTGGACACGGCGGACAATGCAGCTCAGCGCTGAGCAAGCACCGTCGTGTATTCGTGGACCGGAGCAAGACTCGACAGCATCCTGCTCGGCAGGAGCACGGTCGCGTGAATCCGGCTGCTGTCGGACCTGTCCGGTTCCTGGACCACGATCTTGACCTGCTGCCGGCGCCCCACGAACACATAAGGCGACACCGCCACCAGCTGCAAAGGCGCGCCTTTGCCGATGCGCGCGTACATGCGATTGCCCCGCATGCCGAGCGACATGTTCGACCCGTTCGACAGCGTGTACTCACCTGCTACCGCATCGAACTCGTCATACCAGACATTGTGGAGTTGAGGCGGCAAAGAGATACGCTCAGGCGTCCCCGTCACCCGCACCGCTGCTTCCACGTCCGCAGCCTGGCGCTGCGTGGCCTGGGCAACGGCAATGGCCGGCCACAGACAGGCAAATCCGATGATCATGCGCTTCATGATGTCTCCTTGAAAATCGACGATTGGCGTCTTGGCGCGCCGTGCCCTGTTTGAGTATAGGCAGCCGCCGGCGCCTGGCGAGGACTTTCTGTCAGCAGCAGAGACCGCTTAGGTATTACCTATCGAAACAATCAAATCAATTAAATTTATCTTTTGCTCTGCAGTATTTAAAATCTCTTCATCAAATAACGCAATGTTGAAGAGGAGATCGTATGAACCGCCCCCGCATGACCACCGCTTCCGGCATCCCGGTTGCCGACAACCAGAACTCACTGAGCGCCGGCCCGCGCGGCCCGCTGCTGCTGCAGGACATCCACCTGATCGAGAAACTCCAGCACTTCAACCGCGAGCGCATTCCCGAGCGCGTGGTGCACGCCAAGGGCTCCGGCGCCTACGGCAGCTTCACGGTCACGCACGACATCACCGCCTTCACCAAGGCCAAGCTGTTCGCCGAAGTCGGCAAGCGGACCGAGACCTTCCTGCGCTTCTCGACCGTGGGCGGCGAAAAGGGCAGCGCCGATACCGAACGCGATCCGCGCGGCTTCGCCCTGCGCTTCTACACCGAGGAAGGCAACTGGGACCTGGTCGGCAACAACACGCCGGTGTTCTTCCTGAAAGACCCGATCAAGTTCCCCGACTTCATCCACACCCAGAAGCGCCAGCCCGACAGCAACCTGAAGTCGGCCAACATGATGTTCGACTTCTGGAGCCAGGCGCCGGAAAGCCTGCACCAGGTGACGATCCTGTTCTCGGATCGGGGCACCCCGTACGGCTACCGCCACATGGACGGTTTCGGCAGCCACACCTATAGCCTGATCAACGAGAACGGCGAGCGCACCTACGTGAAATGGCACTTCAAGACGCGCCAGGGCATCAAGAACCTGAGCAATGCCGAAGCCGTGCGCCTCGGCGGCGCCGACCCGGACCACGCCGGGCGCGACCTGTTCGACGCGATCGCCGCCGGCGACTATCCGCAGTGGGACGTGAAGGTGCAGCTGGCCACCCAGCAGCAGCTCGACGACTGGGAAGCGCGCACCGGCTGGAATCCGTTCGACTTGACCAAGGTGTGGCCGCATGGCGACTTCCCGCTGCTGCAGGTGGGCGTGCTGGAACTGAACCGCAACCCGCGCAACTACCACATGGAAGTCGAGCAGGCCGCCTTCTCGCCGGCCAACGTGCCGCCGGGCATGGGCTACTCGCCGGACAAGATGCTGCAGGGCCGCCTGTTCGCCTACCACGACGCCCAGCTCTACCGCGTCGGCACCAACCACCAGCACCTGCCGGTGAACGCGCCGCGCTGCCCCTTCCACAACCAGCAGCGCGACGGCGCGATGGCGATCGCCGACGTCGGCGCGGCCCAGATCTACGATCCGGTGAACGCGGTCGGCAAGGGCGCCCTCGGCATGGGCCATGGTGAAGAGGAACTGCCGCTGTACGGCAACGCCGGCCGCTTCGACTTCCGCGGCCAGGAAGACGACTTCACCCAGCCGGGCAACCTGTTCCGCCTGATGAGCGCCGAGGAAAAGCAGAACCTGTTCGACAACCTGGCCGGCCCCTTGAGCCAGGTGACCGATACGATCCTGGAACGCCAGCTGCGCCTGTTCGACAAGGCCGATCCGGATTACGGCCGTGGCGTGCGCGCCGCCCTGAAGGCGCGCGGACGCAACGTCGACTGAGCCGACATGTGTTGAGTACACAAGGCGCCGCTTGCGGCGCCTTTTTTTCGTGGCGCTGTCACCGTTTGCTGTGGATGAGTCCGATTGCAAGGCGAAACAATTGATCGGCAGACGTCACCTTTCCGCCATCGAGCATCCGGCGCCAGCCCAGGTAGTTCGGCAGCCAGCGCGACGCCACACCGTGGAAAGGCGCTAGCCACTCGCGAAGACGCTGGTGATACGCGTTCACGTTCTGCACGTGGATGGCGCCGTTGGGGTGCGGGCGGACACGCTCGCCGGCGCTGGCATTGACGGCCTGGTGCGCCAAGCCGTGGGCGCGGGCGAAAGCCCGATAGGCCGCGTTCGCGTCTGTCACGAGCAGCACGTCCGTGTCCAAAAACGGCAACAGGTGGCGCTCCAGCTGGATTTTGCTGACGGGACCGCGGCCGGTGACGGCATCGATGGTCTGCTTGTTGCGGTCGCGCGCGACGAGGATGCAGTCGAGCTCGCGTGAGATGCCGCGCCTGCTGGCGACGCCGCCGCGCTTGCGCGCCGGCCGGTCGAGCTTGCGCGACCCTTTTTGCGATTCCAGGATGAACATTTCGTCGGCTTCGGCGATACCGTTCAGGCATCCCGGCCGGTCGTCCTTTACTCGATCCAGGAAGCGATGGCGCCAGCGGACGGCGGTATTACGATGCACGTTGACCTCGCCGGCCGCCGCGCGCACCGGGCGCGACGCAAGCAGCGCATCGAGATAGTCTAGCCATTTCCCGCGCAGGCGCAGGCGCGCCAGCGGGGTGCCGGTCAAGTCGTTGAAGGTGCGCCGGCATGAGAAGCAGCGGTAGCGCTGCAGGTCGTTGGCGTGGCCATGCCGGTGCCAGCGTTCGCACCGGCAATGGGGACAGCGGCGGCCGGCCGCCCTGCATTGTGCGATCAGCGCCAGCACCTGGTCCAGCCCGGCAGCCGGACGCAAGGCGTCGAGGACGCGCAGCCGCTGTGGCCGGTTCAGTGCGGGCAAGGCTGCAAACCACTTCGTGAAGCGCGGTGCTTTCATGGCCGACCCATATCGATGACGAAACGGGTTGGACCATGAAAGAACTCAACAGTTCATCGCTCATCCATAGTTAACGGTGACAGCGCCTTTTTCGTTCCAGGCTCAGCGCCGCGCCAGCGGGCTTGAGGCGACCTCCACCCAGGCCAGGCCGCTGTCCGGCACATAGCCCATCAACATGTCTTCGCCGTCCGGGCCGCGGTTGAATTCCATCGCCACCTTGCTGTCCTGCGATACGAATTTGTAGGGCGCGACGGCAACCAGCCGGATCGGCGCCTCGTTGTCGATCCGGGCGACGATGTAACGCGGCTCGGTATGCACTTTCAGGTACCAGCCATTCGACAAGCCATAGGCGCCGGTGATCTGCCGGGCCTGCTCATCGCGGATGCGCAGCGGCCTGACCGGCGCCTTGACTTGCACCGACGAGATCGATTCGGCATCGGCTGGCGCGGCGGCGGGCGTCTGGGCGCCTGCGCCCGAGGCCAGCGCCATCAGGGCTGCAACTGGAAACAAATAGTGTGGACGCATGATCGCTCCTCTCCCGAGTACAGTGGACCGGCGCGCGGCGCCGGACGATCCAGTCTAGGGCCGCAGGCCGTGTTGGCAAGCGCGGCAGGCGGCTGCATCACCAAACAATCTGGATCGGCGCGCAGTCGGACGAATGCGGTATTACGCGGATGCATTGTCGATCCTCGATTTATTGCTCAAATGCAAAAGCAGGACTACACTCGTCGTTTTCATCGACAAATGCTATGTCACGATGCGCGCCGCAAACACGCCACGCCATGCCGGTCGGATCACGACCTGGAAAGACGAACAGGGTTTTGGATTCATTACGCCGAACGGCGGTGGTGCGCCGGTCTTCGTCCACATCAAGTCGTTTGCCGCCGGCAGCCAGCGGCCGGTTGGCAACGAGATCGTGCACTATGAATTGACGGTGAACGAGAAGGGACAGCCGCGTGCCGCGAACGTGGCCTTCTACCAGCCGCGCGGCGCGCGCCACGCGCAGCCGCGCCGCGGCAGTGCGCGGGTCTGGACCGCATGCGGCTTCCTCGGCCTGCTGGCCGTGCTGGTGCTGGCCGGATCTTGTCCGCCCTTGATTCCCCTCGTCTACCTGGGGATGGGCGTCCTTACCTTCGGCGTGTACGCGGCCGACAAGTCCGCCGCCCGCAACGGGCGCTGGCGGACCCAGGAAAGCACCCTGCACCTGCTGGGGCTGGCCGGCGGCTGGCCCGGCGCCCTGCTGGCGCAACATTTCCTGCGCCATAAGTCGACGAAGCAGTCCTTCCAGGTCAGCTTCTGGTTCACCGTCGCCGTCAACTGCGGCGTGCTCGGCTGGTACCTGGCAGGCGCCAGGCTGGACATGCTTGCGGGGGGCTGATGAAGCACAGCGCGGCGGCCGAGGCCGCCGCGCTGTGGACTACCTGCGGGTTGGTGACTGGTCACCCGGGTTGCTTACTCCTGCAATGCACCTGCCATCGCCGCGATCTTGCCGGCATCGGCGCCCACCGCCTTGACCAGGCGCTTGCCATAGTCGGCGTCGGCCTTCCAGAAGTGCGACAGCATGGTGTTCAGGCTATCGGCGTTCTTCACCATCTTCAGGTCGCCCGACAGGTTGGCGATCAAATCGTCGCGGTCCTGCGCGCCCAGCGAGCGGTAGAACTCGCCGGCCTGGCGGAAGTTCAGCGTTTTCGCAATGCGGGCCTGCTGGGTGGTGCCAACCAGCGGCAGCTGGCTGCTGCGGGCGTTCGCGTCTTCCTTCAGCGGCGCCAGGCGGCTCGGCTCGTAGTTGACCATGCCCTTGCGGTTGCCGGTGCTGGCGGCGCCATCGATGTGGTTGTTGTTCACGGCCACCAGCGGCTTGTTGATCGGCAGCGACTGGAAGTTGGCGCCCAGGCGGTGGTGCTGGGTGTCGATGTAAGAGAACAGGCGGCCTTGCAGCATGCGGTCTTCCGAGGCTTCGATGCCCGGCACCAGGTTACCCGGCGCCATGGCCACTTGCTCGGTGGCTTCGAAGAAGTTCTCCGGCACCTTGTTCAGCACCATGGTGCCGACTTTGCGCTCCGGCACATTCGGCCAGATCTTGGTGGCGTCCAGCGGGTCGAAGTCGAACTTGGCGAGCTCGTCGGGCTTCAGCACCTGCACCGTCAGGTCCCAGGCCGGGTACTTGCCGGCATTGATGGCGCCGTACAAATCGACCGTGGCGTGGCTGGTGCTCTTGCCCTGCACCGCCGCGATCTCTTGCGGACGCAAATTGCGCTCGCCCTGGCGCGACTTCCAGGCGAACTTGGCGTACACATACTCGCCGCGGGCGTTCACCAGCTTCAGCGCGTGCACGCTGCTGCCGTTCATTTCGCGGTAGCTGGCCGGGGTGCCGTAGTTCGAATACACGCGGGTCAGCATGTGGGTCGCTTCCGGCACGTGCGAGAAGAAGTCGAACACGCGTTCCGGCTCCTGCACGTTCGAGATCGGCGACGGCTTCAGGGCGTGGATCATGTCCGGGAACTTGATCGCATCGCGGATGAAGAAGACCGGCAGGTTGTTGCCGACCAGGTCCCAGTTACCTTCTTGCGTATAGAACTTGGTGGCGAAGCCGCGCGGGTCGCGCGTGGTCTCGGCGCCGGAACGGCTCGGGATCACGGTCGAGAAGCGCACGAACACCGGCGTTTTCGTGTTCTTGGCGAACAGCTTGGCCTTGCTCAGGTCGGACAAATCGTCGGTGGTGGTGAACTCGCCGTGGGCGCCGGTGCCGGTCGCGTGCACCACGCGCTCGGGGATGCGTTCGCGGTCGAAACGCTGCAGCTTCTGCACCAGGTGCACGTCTTGCAGCAGGGTCGGACCATTGGGGCCGGCGGTCTGGCTGTTCTGATTGTCGCCGACCGGGGCGCCATTGTCCTTGGTCAGGGTCTGGGCCTGGGCGCCTTGTGTGAGGGCGATCACGCCGGACGCCAGTGTCAGCGCGCACAGCGCCATCCGGCCGAGGGACGGGGAAGTCATTTTCATAGCTGCTATCTATCGATATTACGTTTTGGATAGTTATCCTAACCGCAATGCTGACATCGGAGAAATTAATTATCCCTATTTCATCGATAGATAAAGCCGACTAGATCGTCACCCTTTATAGCCCATTTGTTTCATCGCCGCCGTCAAGGTCTTGGCCGCCTTGGCATACCCGGCCCAGGGTTCGTTGCCGCGGTCCAGGCGCGTGTGGACGTTCGCCACGGTCCACTGGTCGCCGGCCTTCAGGCCGGCCAGCTCGTCCCAGGCCAGCGGCACCGAGATGCCCAGGCCCGGACGGGTACGCGCGTCCCAGGCGCAGACCGTGGTCGCGCCCTGCCCGTTGCGCAGGTAATCGATGAACACCTTGCCGACCCGGTTCCTGGCCCCGCTCTTGAAGGCGAAGCGGTCCGGCAAGGTCGTCGCCAGGTGCTTCACGATGGCCTGCGAGAAGCCTTTTACGGTATCCCAGTCCTTGCCGCCCTTGATCGGCACCACCACGTGCAGGCCCTTGCCGCCGCTGGTCTTCAGGAAGTTCGGCAGGCCGAGCTCGTCGAGGAAGGCATGCATCAGCTGGGCCGCTTCCTGCATCGTGTGCCATTCCACGCCCTCGCCCGGGTCGAGGTCGAACACCATGCGGTCCGGCTTGTCGTAGGCCTTGGCGGTGGCGTTCTGGGTGTGGATCTCGATGACGTTGAACTGGGCCGCCGACAGGATGCCCTCGACGCTGGCAATCGTCAGCATCGGCGGGTGGTCCGGGTCGAGCGCCGGGTCCATGTTCTTCACGCCGGGCATCTTGCTGACGTCGGCATGCTTCTGGAAGAACAGCTCGCCGCCGACGCCGGCTGGCGCGCGCACCAGCGAGACCGGACGGCCCTTCAAATGTTCCATCATCAGCTCGCCGACCAGGGCGTAATAGCGAATCAGTTCGAGCTTGGTGATGCCGCTCTTCGCGTCCATCACGCGCTCGCCGTGGGTCACCTTCAGCGTGGCCGGCAGCTTGCCGGCCGGGGCTGGCGGCGCATTGCCGTCCTCCTGCTCCGTTTCGGGGACGACCTCCTCGATCGGCTGCGCCACCTCGCGCGTGATGCCTCGCGCCGGCTTGTCGCTGCGCAGGCCCTGGAACACCGGGTGGCGCACCGCGCCGGCACTCGTCCACTCCGAGAAGCTGACTTCGGCGATCAATTCGGGCTTCACCCAGTGGTGCTTGCGCCCTGCCACCGAACGCGGCGGGAAGGGACTCTTGTCGGTGTCCAGCGCCTTCAGTTTCGCCGTGACGTCGCGCAGGCTCTCGGCATTGAAGCCGCTGCCGACATTCCCAGCGTAGCGCAGCACGCCATCCTTGTCGTAGGTGCCCAGCAGCAGCGAGCCGACGCCGGTGCGCGAACCCTTGGGGTCGGTATAGCCGCCGATCACGAATTCCTGGCGCTGGCCGCACTTCAGCTTGATCCACTCGGGCGAACGGCGCGACACATACTTCGAATCGCGGCGCTTGCCGATCACGCCTTCCAGGCCGATCTTGCAGGCGGCAACGACCAGGCCTTCGGGGTCGTTGCCGAACTCGCTTGAAAAGCGCACCTTGCCGGAGGCCTCCGCCTGGATCAGGGCGCCTTCCAGCAGCGCGCGGCGGTCGACCAGGTCGACCTCGCGCAGGTCGTAGCCGCCCAGGTAGGGCGCGTCGAACAGGAAGTACAGGATGTCGGCCTTTTCGCTGCCGTCGAAGGCGAGCTGCAGCATGCCGAAGTTGGGGCGGCCGTTGGCGTCGTGGACCACGATCTCGCCGTCGTACCAGCCGTCGGGCAAGCCCATGCGGGCGAGCTCGCGCTGCAGCGGCGCCAGCTTGTCGGTCCAGTCGTTGTTGTTGCGTGTGATCAGGCGCACCTCGCCGTCCTCGATGCGCGTGAGCATGCGGTAGCCGTCGAACTTGACCTCGAACACCCAGTTTTCCGGATCGGGCGGCGCGCCGTCGACCAGGGTGGCGAGTTCGGGTGCGAATTCCTTCGGCAGCCTGGCCTCGACCACGCCTGCGGGCAGGCTGGCGTCGCGCGGCGCTGCGGATTTGGCGCTGCGCTTGGCGGGCGTTTTTGCGGTCGTTTTTGCGGCCGTTTTAGTGGCGCTTTTTGCCGTGGTCTTTTTGGCGGGCTTGGCGCTACTTGTTGCGGCCGGCTTCGCGTCGATTTCCTCCACCGCTTCCTCGGCGGCGGCGTCCGCCTTTGCCTTCACGGCGCGGCCATTTTTCGTCGCCTTGGCCTTGGCCGGGACCTTGGCGGAACTGTTTGGCATCGGCAAATTCTTGACGCTGTCGGGCATTTCGTCGATCACCGAGAATTCCTCCGCGGGCCGGGCGTAGTCGTCCTTTTCCTTGATCAGGAGCCAGGGTTCCTGCTTTTCGCCGCGGCCCTTCATGCGCACCAGCACCCATTTGCCGTGCATCTTGTGACCGTGCAGCCGGAACTTCAGGTTGCCGCTGCGGTAGCCGGCATGCGGATCGCCCTCCGGTTCCCAGGTGCCCTTGTCCCAGACGATGACCTTGCCGGCGCCATACTGTTTTTCGGGAATGGTTCCCTCGAAATCGGAATAGGAAATCGGGTGGTCCTCGACGTGCACGGCCATGCGCTTGTCGTGGGTGTCGTAGCTGGGGCCTTTCGGCACGGCCCAGCTTTTCATGACGCCGTCGAGCTCGATCCGGAAGTCGTAGTGCAGGCGGCTGGCCCAGTGCTTCTGGATGACGAAGGTGAGCGCGTCCTTGCCGGGCTGTCCGCCATCGGCCGGTTCGGAGGTGATCGAAAAATCGCGCTTGGCTTTGTAGACTTTCAGCGAATCTGGCATGGCCCTCTCCTGCAATGCTGCGGTGAAGCCAGTCTAGGCGCGGCGGCCCGGCGCGACTGTACGGCAGCTAACGATGCCTTCATGGCGCGCCGTTTGTAACGGGATGTAATAAGCGTCAACGTTGTCGAACCGGGCCGCGTTATTCGCCCAGTAACGCCGGATCATTCCCGACGGGACGACCACACTTTTCCACCATTAAAGGAAAGAACACCATGAGCAAAATCGTCGCTACCCTGATCGCTGGCCTGTTCGCTACCTCGGCATTCGCCCAGAGCACCGCCACCCAGGCAACCACCCCGGCCACCAAGGCCGAGGCCAAGGAAGCCAAGGATGTCGCGAAGGCCGATGCCAAGGTAGAAAAGGCCAAGGCCGAAGCCAAGTCGGACGTCGCCGAAGCAAAGGCCGACGCCGCCAAGAAGAAAGCCAAGGCCGAGAAGAAAGCCACCAAGGAAAAGGCCGAAGCCAAGGCAGATGCAGCGGAACACAAGGCCGAACACAAGGCCGACATGGCCGAGCACAAGGCCAGCACCACCGCCTCCACCAAATAAGGCCGCTCGAGCCCCCCTCCATATACCGCCAAAAAAGACAGGTTGCGCCCTGTCTTTTTTTCGTCCCCGTCGCCGGCATGCATGCCGCATAAGTTGGCACATGCTCTACAATTGTCCGATCCCCTCCCAACCGAGAGCGCCATGCACAAGATCGTCTTCCTCGACCGCGACAGCCTGATCGCCCAGGTACGCCGGCCCGCCTTCGCCCACGACTGGCAGGACCACCCGGCCACCGCGCCGGACCAGGTGGTCGACCGTTTGCAGGGCGCCAGCATCGCCATCACCAACAAAGTGCCGCTGCGCGCCGAGGCCATCGCCCGGCTGCCCGACCTGAAAATGGTGGCGGTGGCCGCCACCGGCACCGACAACGTCGACCTGGCCGCCTGCCGCGAACGCGGGATCGTGGTGGCGAACATCCGCGATTATTCGGTGGTGTCGGTGCCCGAGCACTGCTTCACCCTGATGCTGGCCCTGCGCCGCAACCTGCGCGCCTACGTCGCCGACGTCGAGGCCGGGCGCTGGGAGCATTCGAGCCGCTTCTGCCTGCTGGACCACCCGATCGGCGATTTGTCGGGCAGCCGGCTCGGCATCGTCGGCTATGGCGCGCTGGGGCGGCGCGTGGCCCAGATCGGGCGTGCGTTCGGGATGGAGGTGTGCATCACCTCGCGCTCGCCGGTCGACGAGCCGGACGTGACCCAGCTGCCGCTGGATGAACTGCTGGCCAGCTGCGACGTGGTCAGCCTGCACCTGCCACTCAATGATCAGACGCGCCACATGATTGGTGCGCGCGAACTGGGGCTGATGAAGCCGACCGGCTTGTTGATCAACACCGCGCGCGGCGGGCTGGTGGACGAGGCGGCGCTGGCCGAGGCGCTGATGCGGCGCACGATCGGCGGGGCCGGCTTCGATGTGCTGAGCAAGGAGCCGCCGGGGCAGGATAATCCGCTACTCGGGCTGCGGCTGCCGAATTTCATTCTCACGCCGCACGTGGCGTGGGCCAGCAGCGGGGCGATGCAGACGCTGGCGGACATGTTGGTGGGGAACATCGAGGCGTGGGAGAGCGGTCGGCCGACGAATGTGGTTTGATCCGCCGACGATCAACCGATGAGACCGCGTGGGCACAGGTGCCTTGCGCGGCCCGGCCCACCCTACAGGCTGTTTGAAGTTGTAGGGTGGACTCCCGAGTCCACGCGGTGCAACCTGTGCATATCGAAGCGCTTCAGTACGTCCCCGGCAACAAAATATTCCGGTCCACCTGCCGCACATCGCGCAAGCCGCAGAACGCCATCGTCAGGTCCAGTTCGTTGCGGATGATCTCCAGGCAGCGCGCCACCCCCGCCTCGCCCATCGCCCCCAGGCCGTACAAGAACGGCCGCCCGATGTACACCCCCTGCGCCCCCAGCGCCAGCGCGCGGATCACGTCCTGCCCCGAGCGGATGCCGCCGTCCATGTGCACCTCGATCTGCTTGCCCACCGCATCCACGATGCCTGGCAGCGCGCCGATGCTCGACTGCGCGCCGTCGAGCTGGCGCCCGCCGTGGTTCGACACGATCAGCGCATCCGCCCCGCTCTCCACGCACAGGCGCGCGTCCTCGTTGTCCATGATGCCCTTGATGATCAGTTTGCCGCCCCAGCGGTTCTTGATCCACTCGACATCCTTCCACGACAGCGCCGGATCGAACTGCTGCGAGGTCCACGACGACAGCGAGCTCATGTCCGATACGCTCTTCGCATGGCCGACGATATTCCCGAAGTGGCGGCGCGGGGTGCGCAGCATGTTCAGGCACCAGCGCGGCTTGGTCGCCAGGTTCATCATGTTCGGGATGGTCAGTTTCGGCGGCGCCGTCATGCCGTTGCGGATGTCCTTGTGGCGCTGGCCCAGCACCTGCAAGTCCAGCGTCAGCACCAGCGCCGAGCACTGCGCCGCTTTGGCACGGTCGATCAGGCGCTCGATGAAATCGCGGTCCTTCATCACGTACAGCTGGAACCAGAACGGTTTTGTCGTGCACGCCGCCACGTCCTCGATCGAGCAGATGCTCATGGTCGACAGGGTGAAAGGCACGCCGATCTTCTCGGCCGCGCGCGCAGCCAGGATCTCGCCGTCGGCGTGCTGCATGCCGGTGAGGCCGGTCGGCGCGAGGGCCACCGGCATCGCCACTTCCTGCCCGATCATCGTGCTCTTGAGACTGCGGTCGACCAGGTTGACGGCCACGCGCTGGCGGAACTTGATGGCGGCGAAGTCCGTCTCGTTGGCACGGTAGGTCGACTCGGTCCAGGAGCCGGCGTCCGCATAATCGTAGAACATGCGCGGCACGCGCCGCTTGGCCAGGACGCGCAAGTCTTCGATGGTCGTGATGATACTCATGCGTGCAGTTTCCTCTCGTCGTTGGAGTAGTGTGGTTGACGCGCCTCGGCCGGCGCCAAAGGTAAATCGAGGATGAAGACCGTGCCTTGCCCCGGCGTGCTCTCGACCCGGATCGCGCCGCCCAGCAGCGAGGTCACGATGGTGTGGGCGATGTTCAGGCCCAGGCCGGTGCCGCCCTGGCCCATGCGCGTGGTGAAGAAAGGATCGAACACGCGCGCCAGGTGCTCGGGAGCGATGCCGCGGCCGTCGTCGGCAAAGCGCAGCTGCACCCAGGCCGGGTCGACCAGGCGCGCCGACAGGCGCATCTGCCCGCCCGGCCCCGCAAAGGCGTGCAGCAGCGCGTTGTTGACGAAGTTGATCATCACCTGGCCGAAGGGCCCCGGATAGCTGTCCATCACGATCCCGTCCGGCACCGCAAAGGCCAGCGTATGCCCTTCCAGGCGCACCTTGTTCATCATCGTCGCCAGGATTTCCTGGCAGGCGCGCGCCAGGTCGAAGCGGCGCCGCTGGGCGCTGGCCTGGTCGACGGAGACCTGGCGGAAGCTGTTCACCAGTTCCGCCGCCTGGTGCAGGCTGCGCATGATCAGCTCCGACGCCTCGCGCGCCGCGCCGATATAGCTGTCCAGTTCCGAACGGCGCAGCGCCGCGCCGCCGAGTGCGGCATGGATATCGGCCGTCTTGTCGTGCAGGGTGCTGGCCATCAGCAGGCTGTTGCCGATCGGGGTGTTCAGTTCGTGCGCCACGCCGGCCACCAGCGAGCCGAGCGAGGCCAGCTTTTCCTGCGACGCCAGCAGGCTTTGCGCATCTTTCAGTTGACGGTAGGCCTGGGCATTGTCGAGCGCCACGCCGACGTAGGCGGCCAGGGTGCGCAGCATGTCAAGGTGCACGCGCTGGTAGGCGCCGCGCGTGTAGCTCTGCACCGCCAGCGCCCCCAGCACGCGCTGGCCCACCGCCACCGGCACATAGAGTAGGGAGCGCGGCAACTGCGCGCTCGCGGCGCCGGGCAGCGCGGCGGCGGCCACCGCTTCCGGCGTGGCGCCCGGCAGGTAGCGACCGGACTCGCTGGCCAGGTCGTTGATGAAGACTTCGCGCCCGTGATCGATGCTCCAGGCGGCCAGCGAAGCCGGATCGCGCCGCGCGCGTACCGAGGGCGCGGCGCGCCGGCCGTCGACCAGTGCATAGGGAATGTCGAGCGTGCCCTCGTCGCTGCCGGCCACCACCACCGCGAACACCGGCGCATCCATCAGCACCTGCACGTGTTCATGCAGGGTGTCCATGATGGCCTCGATGTCGAGGTTGGCGGTGAGGCGGCGCCCGATGTCGGACAGCAGCGCGATGTTGCGGCGCGCCTGGTCGGCGGCGTCCTTCTGCTGCTCGGCTTCGCGCTTGCGCCGCTCGGCGGCATCCTTCTGCAGCAGCAGCTCGGCGGTGCGCGCATTCACCTGGCGCTCGAGGCGGCCCTTCTGCTGCACCAGCGACCGGATCCTGAAGCGGTAGGCCGCCAGCGCCGCCGCACCCAGCAGGGCCACGGCCAGCAGGCGGAACCACCAGGTCTTCCACCACGGCGGCGTGATCGTGATGGCCAGCGTGGCCGGCGCCTCGCTCCAGACGCCGTCCTTGTTACTGGCGCGCACCCGGAACACGTACTCGCCGGGGTCGAGGTTGGTATAGCTGGCGAAGCGCTTGCTGGCGTCGGTCTCGACCCAGGATTCGTCGAAGCCTTCCAGCTGGTAGGCATAGCGGTTGCTGCCCGGCGCGGCGTAGTGCAGGGCAGCGAATTCGAGCGCGAACACCGAGTCGCGCGCCGGCAGGGTGACCGCACCGCCCGCGGGCAGCGGGCGCGCCTTGTTGAACACCGTGAAGTCGGTGATGCGCACCACCGGCGGATACGGGTTGTCGCGGATCGCGTCCGGCTGGAAGGAATTCAGGCCGTTGACGCCGCCGAAGTGCAGCTGGCCGTCCGGCCCGCGCGCCGCCGAGCCGACGAAAAAGCTGCCGTCGATCAGGCCGTCCTTGGCGGTGTACTGCTTGTACTCGCCGCTGGCCGGGTCGATGCGCGACAGGCCGACCGTGGTGCTGGCCCACAGGCGCCCGCTGCCATCCTCGAGCAGCGCGCCGACCGGCTCGCCCTGCCCGGTATCGGTGATGGTGAAATAGCGGAACACCGGCTTGCCGCCGGGTCCGCGCTCCATGCGGTGCAGGCCGCCGCCGGTGCCGATCCAGAGTTCGCCCCTGGCGCTGAGCAGCACGTCGTGGATGCGGTTATGGCGCAAACTGTCCGGGTCGGCGTCGTCCTGGCGGAAGTGGGTGAAGACATTCGCGCCACGGTCGAAGCGATCCAGGCCATTGTCGGTGGCCACCCACAGGATGCCGTCCTTGTCCTCGACCATCGCGAAGACCCGGTTCTCGCCGAGGCTGGCCGCGTCGTCCGGATTGTGGCGCCAGGACTTGCGCACCTTCTGGTCGGGGCCGAGCACATACAGGCCGGCGCGCGAGACCACCCAGGTGGCGCCGTCGCGCGTCTTCATGACCGCCTGGACCAGGGCCGCGTTGCCGTCGGGTCCCAGGTCGACCGGGTGGAAATCGCCGCCCTCCTCGGGACACCAGGCCAGGCCGGCGGGCGTGCCCACCCACAGGCGGCCATCGGCGATCGACAGGCTGTGCACCACGTCGCTCGGCAGCGAGGCGCGCTTGCCGGGCTGGTGGTGCAGCGCGCGCGTGCGCCCGCTGGCCGGGTCGAACAGGACCAGGCCGCCGCCCGAGGTGCCGATCCAGACCTGCCCGTTGGCGCGCACCGCCACATCGCGCGCCTTCCTGTAGCCGTTCTGGTAGCCGTTGCCCGGCTCGAAGCTGAAATGGGAAAAGCCGCCGCTGGCCAGGTCGGTGCGGCTGACGCCGCCGAAGCGGGTGCCGACCCAGAGCGTGCCGGTACGGTCGATGCGCACCGCGGCCACCTGGTTGTCCGACAGGCTGTGCTGGTCGAGCGCGCGGTTGCGGTAGGAGACGAAGCGCCCGCTGGTCGGTTCGCGCCACTTCAGGCCATCGAAATCGGTGCCGGCCCAGAGCGTGCCGCCGGCGTCGACGTACAGCGACAGCACGCCCGCGTGGCCCATGCCCTCGTCGATGCCGATGGCGCGCCGCCGCGGCTCGCCTTCGCCCAAGCGCCACTCCTCGAGGCCGGCCTCGGTGCCGACCCAGAGGGTATCGCGCGGCCCCATCGCCAGCGCCAGCACGCGGGCGCGGCGCGGATCGTCCCCCAGGGGCGCGAAGTAACTCAGTTGGCCGGCGCCCGGCGCCAGGCGCGCCACGCCTTCCAGGGTGCCGACCCAGAGCGTGCCCTGGGCATCGAAGGCGAGGGAAGTCACGATGTGGTCGGCCGTGGTGCCGAGGCGGGTATCGGGCTGGCGGATGGTGGTGAACCGGCCGGAGCGCGGATCGAAGCGCTTCAGGCCATCGCTGGTGGCAAGCCAGAGCATGCCGTGGCGGTCGGCGGCGATGGCGTTGACGCTGCGGTTGGCGCTGCCGCCGGCGCCCGGTTCGAGCAGGGTATAGCGCACGAATTTGCCGCTGGCCGTGTCGAGGCGCGCCAGCCCGCCCTTGGTGCCGAACCAGAGCCGGCCTTCCGCGTCTTCGAGCGAGGCGTTGACGTAGCCGTCCGGCAGCGAGGCAGGGTCGCGCGGATCGTTGCGGTAGGTGGTGATGCGGTAGCCGTCGTAGCGGTTCAGGCCGGCCTGGGTGCCGAACCACATGTAGCCCTGGCGGTCCTGCAGGATGGTGAGCACCGATTCCTGGGTCAGGCCGTGCTCGATGGATAGCCGCTCGAAGCGCAGGTTGCGCGGCGCGGTGGCGTGGGCGGCATCGGTAAAGGTGAGTGCCAGCAGCAGGCCGGCGATGGCGCACGATGCGCGGCGCCACGTGGTGAACCCCAGCATAATCGTCAGTATCCGAAACAGATGCGATCAATCTACCAGATGCCGCTCAGTTTGTAATAAGAGTTGTAATAAATTAAGACTTCCCCGATGGAGATGCCGCTGCTATAATGCGTGCATCGGGCGGCTGTAGCTCAGCTGGATAGAGTACTTGGCTACGAACCAAGGGGTCGTGGGTTCGATTCCTGCCAGCCGCACCAAGAAATACG
>Ga0209023_10000577_pt1 | contig 54890 bp, 33 predicted proteins | sample LakOneMetagenome_FD_187468 | JGI IMG/M metagenome (GOLD analysis project Ga0209023, IMG submission 187468) | Freshwater and sediment microbial communities from Lake Erie, Canada (SPAdes) (version 2) | ecosystem: Environmental > Aquatic > Freshwater > Lentic | place: Lake Erie, Canada... | reverse complement strand
CGGGGCCGGCAAGACCACGCTGATGCAGATGATCGCCACGCTGACCAAACCGACGTCCGGGCAGATCCTGTTCGACGGCGTCGACATCGCCGCCAAGCCGGACGCGATGCGCAAGCGGCTTGGCTTCCTGCCGCAGGACTTCGGGGTCTATCCAAACCTGTCGGCGCTCGAATTCATGCAGTACTTCGCCGCGCTCAAGGGCGTGCGCGATGCCGCCCGCATCCGCCATCTGCTGGAACTGGTCAACCTGCACGACCATGCCACGCGCCCGGCGGCCTCGTTCTCGGGCGGCATGCGGCGCCGGCTCGGCATCGCCCAGGCACTGCTCGGAGACCCGGACATCCTGATCGTCGATGAGCCCACCGCCGGCCTCGATCCCGAAGAGCGGCTGCGCTTTCGCAATCTGCTGGGCGAACTGGGATACAAGAAGCTGGTCATCATGTCCACCCACATCGTGTCCGACGTCGAGAGCATCGCCAGCGAACTGGCGATCATGAAATCCGGGAAGCTGATCGGCTTCGATACGCCCGAAGCGATCCTGCACAAGGCGCGCGGCAAAGTGTGGTCGGCCACCATCGACGCGTCCGATTTCGACGGCCTGCGCGAGCGCATGCATGTGCTGCACTCGCAGCGCCAGGGCGAGCGCATGGCCCTGCGCATCACCCACCCCGAGCTGCCGCTGCCGGGCGCGCAGCTGGTCGAGCCAAGCCTGGAAGAGGCGCTCATGGCGCAGCGCTATGCGGCGCGCGAGGTGCTCGTATGATGGCCGTGATCAAGGCGCTGGCGCTGACCGAAGTACGCCTGCGCATGCGCCGCACCTCGACCATGGTGGCCCTGCTGGCCGTGGTGGCCCTGTCGTGGCTGATGATCGCCGATCCCGCCAGCGGTTCCGCGCTGATCGTCGTCAAAAGCACGCGCGTGCTCTATACCAGCACCGCGCTGGCGATCGGCAGCGCGACGCTGGGCTGCCTGCTGTTCGGGCTGGGCGGTTTTTACCTGGTGCGCGGACGGATGGCAGAGGACATTCGCAGCGGCGCCGGCGGGGTGATCGGGGCCACGCCGGTCGGCAATGCCGTATTCCTGCTCGGCCGCTGGCTGGGCGCTGCGGCCTATCTGAGCGCGATGATCTTCGCCTTCATGCTGACCATCATGGTGCTGCACGCCGTGCGCGGCGATGGTCCGATCGAGCCGCTCATCTACCTGAAAAATTATGTTCTGATCCTGCTGCCGCTGGTGATCTACACCGTGAGCGCGGCAATCCTGTTCGACAGCTGGAGCCCGCTCATGGGCAAGGGCGGCGACGTGCTGTACTTCTTCCTGTGGGCCACCCAGCTGGGCATGATCGGCGCCACCGCGGAACACGGCCTGGTGCCGCTGGCCGAACTGTTCGACTTCAACGGCATGGGCGCATCGATGGTGGCGGTGACGCACGCGCTGGGCAGCAGCAATGTGGCGCTGGGCGGGGGCGACTTCAATGCCGCCCTGACGCCGGTGCGGATCAGCGACGATCTGTGGCAATGGCCCCTGATCCTGCTGCGCTACGCCAGCTGCGTGGTGGCCTTGGTGCCGCTGGCGCTGGCGATCGGCCTGTTCCACCGCTTCTCGCCCGACCGCGTCAAGGTGACGCGCGCCAGCAAGCGCCGCACGCCGCTGGAAGTGGTCAACCGCCTGTTCAAGCCATTGTCGCGCAGCGTTGCGCCGCTGTTCACGCTGGCCGCACGCGTGGGCGGGGTCCCGGGCCAGGTGCTGGGCGACGTGGCGCTCACGCTGGCCGCCGCGCCGTTCGCCATCGTGGCGCTGGCCGGCAGCGCTTGCGCGGCGCTGGTGGTGCCGCACGCCGCCCTGGCGCCGCTGACGCTGGGGGCGGTAGTGTTCTGGGGCGTGCTGGTGAGCGACCTCAGTACCCGCGATTTCGCGGCCGATACCGAGTCCCTGGGCGGCACCGTGCAAGGCGGCGCGGTGACGCGCTTCGTGCGCCAGTACGCGGCCACGGTCGTGCTGGGATTGATGTTCACCGGGGTCGAGCTGGCGCGCTACGCAACGAGCGAACCAGTGCGCGCTCTGGCGCTCGTGACCGGCGTTTTGAGCATGGCGGCGCTGGCCAGCGCCTTCGGGCGCTGCAGCCGCACGTCGCGTCTGTTCCTGGCCTTGTTCCTGTTCTGGTTCTATGTGTCGCTCAATGCGCCCAAGCTGGCGCTCTTCGATGCGGTCGGTTTCCTTGGCGCGGCCAACGCGGCCTCGATGGCGACCTGGTTCACCGCAGGCGCGGCCGCACTGGCCGGCGCCTGGTACTGGAACCGGCGCGACGTCTAGACCGCCAGCTGCTGCAGCAGATAGAGGCGCTGATACAGGCCGCCTTCGATCTGCATCAGCGCGTCGTGGTTGCCGGTCTCGGCGATCCGGCCATGATTGAGGACCACGATGCGGTCAGCGTCGCGAATGGTCGACAGGCGGTGCGCGATGGCGATGATGGTCACGCGCCCGCGCAATTCGCCCAGCGCTTCCTGCACGATCTGCTCGGTGGCGCTATCGATGCGCGAGGTCGCTTCGTCGAGCAGCAGGATGCGCGGCTCGCCGGCCAGCGCGCGCGCGATGGCGATCAGCTGCTTCTGCCCGCTCGACAGGCGCGAGCCGCCTTCGCCGAGCGGCGTGTCGTAGCCATCTTCGAGCGCCATGATGAAGTCGTGCGCGTGGGCCGCGCGCGCGGCCGCTTCGATAGCCGCCTGCGGCAAGCCACGGCCCATGTCGATGTTCTCGCGGCTGGATGCCGCCAGCAGGAACGGGTCCTGTGGCACCAGGCCGACCGCGGCGCGGAAGTGGGTATTGTCGATGGCGGCCAGCGCTTGCCCGGCAATTTCGATGGCGCCCGGCGTGGAAGGGTAGTAGCGCAGCAGCAGCGACAGCAGCGTCGACTTGCCGCTGCCGGTGTGGCCCACGATGCCGATGAAGGCGCCCTGGGCGATTTCCAGGTTCAAGCCATGCAGCACGTCCTGGTCCGGGTTGTAGCCGAAGGTCAGGTCGCGGATGCGCACGGCCGGCGCTTTCGGATCCGGATTTTTCAGGGCCGCCTGTTTGCCGGCCGCGTGTTCCGGCGCGCCCGCTTCGTCGAGCAGGGCCGACACGCGCGCGGTGGCCACCACGGCCTGCTGCAAGCCGCTGAACTGCATGGTGATCTGGATCAGCGGCTCGACCACGCGCGCGATGTAATTGATGAAAGCGTACAGCACGCCCACTTCGACCGCCGACAGTTCGCGTTGGCCAAAGCTGAAGATCACCACCGCCAGCAGCACCACATTGAGGAAGTCGAGCGCAGGGCGCAGCAGGAAGGCGTTGGCGCGCAGTTCGGCCAGGCGCGCTTTGTAGTGGGCCTCGTTGGTGGTGCCGAAGCGGGCCGCGAAGCGCGCTTCGGCGTTGCTGGCCTGGAGCACGCTCATGCCGCCGATGGATTCGGCCATCTGGCCGTTGATCTCGCTGCGCATGGCGCGCGCACGCGTCACGGCCGGCGCCGACAGGCGCTGGTACAGGAACACGATGGCCACCACCGCCGGCACCAGGGCCAGCACGATCAGCATCAGGCGCCAGTCCAGCCAGGCCATGGCGATCATGGTCCCGACCAGCACGATCAGGCTGTCCAGAATGGCGAACAGGACCTGGATATACAGCGTTTTGACGGCCTCGGTGTCGTTGGTGACGCGGCTGATCAGCTGGCCCGTGACGGCGCGGTCGAAAAACGCCATCGGCAGACGCAGCACATGGCCGAACACCCATTCGCGCAAGCGCTGCACCGAGCGCATGGCCAGGCCCGACAGGCGCACCAGCTGCAGGTAGCGCAGGCCGGAGGCGATCCAGCCGGTGAGCAGCATCGCCGTCAGCAGGCCGATCATGCGCGGCCAGTCCAGGTGGCGCGGCAGCAGGTGGTCGTCGATCAGGGCCTTGCCCATGATGGGGCCCAGCACTTCGAGGGCGGCGGCCAGGATCAGCCAGAAGACCGCCCAGCCCAGGTGGCGGCGGTCGGGATGGGCGGCGCGGCGCAGCAGGCGCAGCGCCTGCGCGGCCTGTTCGCGCATGGCCTTGGGAGTGGTATCAGGTTGCATCGAGGCTGGCCTCCAGTTGCTGATAGCGCCACTGGCTGGCGTACCAGCCGTCGCGTGCGAGGAGTGTCTCGTGGGTGCCGGTTTCGGTGATGCGGCCGTGTTGCAGCACCACGATCTGGTCGGCGTCGACCACGGCCGACAGGCGGTGACTGGCGATGATCACGCTGTTGGCGCTATGTTCGGCGCGCAGCTCGGCCAGGTGTTCGAGGATGCGTGTTTCGGTACCCGTGTCGACCGCCGACAGCGCGTCGTCGAGCAGCAGCAGGGCGCTTTCGGCCAGCAGCGAGCGGGCAATCGCCACGCGCTGGCGCTGGCCGCCCGAGAGCGTGATGCCGCGTTCGCCCACCGCTGTTTCGTACTGCTGCGGGAAGCGCAGAATGTCGTCGTGGATGGCGGCCATGTCGGCTGCGTGCTCGATCTGGGCGCGGGTGGCGTCGGCACGCGCCAGGGCGATGTTCTCGGCAATCGTGGCCGAAAACAGGAACGACTCCTGCGGTACCCAGCTGATCGCGTCGCGCAGCGTGGCCAGACGGTAGTCGTCAAGCGCATGGGCGCCCCAGGCCAGCGTGCCGTGCTGCGGCGTGACCTGGCGCAGCAGCACGCGCAGCAGGGTCGACTTGCCGGAGCCGGTGGGGCCGACCAGGCCCAGTGTCTTGCCCGGTGCGAGCGTGAGCGAAATGCCGGACAAGGCCGGCACGGTCTGGCCCGGATAGGTGTAATCGATCCCGGCCAGCACCAGCGCGCCTTGCGGGGCCGCGTCGATCGTGCCATGGTCGTCGACCGAGAGCGGGGTGTCGAGCAGGGGCTGCAGGCGCGCCAGCGCGGCCTTGCCCCGTTCGATCAGCGAGAGCACCCAGCCGGCCGCGAACATGGGCCAGATCAGCTGGCCAAGGTACATGGTGAAGCTGGTCAGCGAACCGATGGTCAGCTGGCCCTGCCAGACCAGGTAGCCGCCCACGCCCAGTGTGAGCACGCTGGCGGCGGTCAGGGTCCAGCCGACGGCCGGCTCGTAGGCCGCTTCCCATTGCTGCGCCTTGAGGCTGGCCGCTGCCGCGTGCGAGGCCAGCTCGCCGAAGCGGGTGGCGCTTTGCTGCTCCAGACCCAAGGCGCGCAGGGTGCGCACACCGGTTAGCGCTTCCTGCACGTGGTCGTTCAGGGCCGAAAACCGCTTGAGCGAGTCGGTCGCCGCCACGTGGATGTGGCGCGAGATGTGCCAGAACGCGAGCGCCATGAGCGGGAAGGGAATCAGGGCCACGCAGGCCAGGCGCCAGTCGACGCCCAGCGTCATGATCCCCAATACCATCACCAGCGTCATGCTGCCGTCGAAGCCGGCCAGCATGGCTTCGCCGGCCGCCATTTCGATGGCGTCGATATCGTTGGTGGCCAGAGCCATCAGGTCGCCCGTGCGCTGGGTTTGATAGAAGGCCGGGCCCTGGGCCGACAGGCGCGCATAGAAGCGGGTGCGCAGTTCGACGCCCAGCTGGTAGGCGGCCGCGAACAGGCGCAGGCGCCAGCCCACGCGCAGAAAATAGATCGCCACGCCCATGCCCAGCAGCTGGGCCAGCCCGATCAGCATGTCGTGATGATGGAGGGTATGGGCGGCCATGCCATCGATCATGGCGCCGATCTTGCGCGGAATGAGGACGGTGAAGGCGGCCACGCCGAACAGCATGGCGCCGGAGGAGACATAGGACGGCCAGTGGCGACGCACGAAATTCCCGACCAGCCTCGATAAACTCATTCCCGTCCCTTGTAGAGGGCCCGGAAACGATTAACGGGCCGCAGCCCGTTAATTTACTACTTTTGACGCTCGCCTGCTGACCGCAGGCGCGCGCTTGCTCGCATTTACTTTTTGCGGCGCGGCTTGGCGGCGATCAGTTCGAGCTGCTCATCGGCCAGATCGGCCGCCAGATCCTCGGCGCTGTCGGCTTCGACGTCGGACGCCGCAGCCGTTTCCTCGGCCGCCTTGACCACAGGCGCAGCAAGTGCAAGCCCGGGCGGCACTTCCTGCGGCGCCGGCGCCGGCGTCTTGAGCATCGCGGCCTGGGTGCCGGAGGCGATGGTGAACAGTTCGCGGCCATAGGCGAGCAGGGTGTCGAAATTTTCCTGGCTCTGGGTGGTGAAGGTGAGCAGGTCGCGCGGGTCGCGCACGGTCAGCAGCTGGCGCACGGCGGCAGTCGACTTTTCAAGCGAGGCGCGGCTGGTGGACAGATTGAGGGCGATGATTTTTTCAGCGCCTTCGACGGCTTTGGCCGTCACGTTCTGGAAGAAGGCCAGTTGTGCTTCGACTTGCGACTTGCCGGCTGCGGAAAACTGTTCGGGAAACGTACTCATCGGGGCTCCTTGGATGTGTTTATGACGCGCTGCAATAAAACCTAGTCTATCCCATCCGGTGCGGCCTTGAAAAGCGTTTTTGTGCAACATGTTACGAATAATTCTTGCAATGCAGCATGCATGAGCGGGGGCGATAGTTTGCACACGCGGCCCGGGCTGCCACTACAATCGAGACGTCCCCTCTACAGGAGCAAGTATGGATCTCGTGGTACGCAATGCCAGCCTGCCCGACGGCCGGCGCATGACCGACATCGCCATCGAACACGGACGCATTGCCGCCATCGGCGAGAGCTTGCCCGTGCGCGGCGCGCGCGAAATCGACGCCGGCGGCGACCTGGTGACGCCGCCTTTCGTCGACGCCCACTTCCACATGGACGCCACCCTCAGCTACGGCTTGCCGCGCGTGAACCGCTCCGGCACCCTGCTCGAGGGGATCAGCCTGTGGGGCGAACTCAAACCGGAACTGACCCAGGATGCCCTGATCGAACGGGCCATGCAGTACTGCGACTGGGCGGTGGCGCGCGGCCTGCTGGCGATCCGCTCGCACGTCGACATTTGCGACGACCGCCTGCTGGCGGTGGAAGCGCTGCTCGAGGTGCGGCGCCGGGTCGCGCCCTACCTGGACCTGCAGCTGGTGGCCTTTCCCCAGGACGGCATCCTGCGCAGCCCGACCGCGCTGGCCAATCTCAAACGCGCCATCGCCATGGGCGTGGACGTGGTGGGCGGGATTCCCCATTTCGAGCGCACCATGGCCGACGGCGCCGCCTCGGTGCGCCTGCTGTGCGAATTCGCCGCCGAACAGGGGCTGCGGGTGGACATGCACTGCGACGAGTCGGACGACCCGCTGTCGCGCCACATCGAAACGCTGGCGTACGAGACCCAGCGCCTCGGCCTGCAGGGCAGGGTCGCCGGCTCGCACCTGACCTCCATGCATTCGATGGATAACTATTATGTGAGCAAACTGCTGCCCCTGATTGCCGAAGCGGGCGTGGCGGCCATCGCCAACCCGCTGATCAACATCACGCTGCAGGGCCGCCACGACACTTACCCCAAACGGCGCGGCATGACGCGCGTGCCGGAACTGATCGCCGCCGGGGTCGACGTCGCCTTCGGCCACGACTGCGTGATGGATCCGTGGTACGGCCTGGGCTCGGGCGACATGCTTGAAGTAGCGCACATGGGTTTGCACGTGGCGCAGATGACGGGGCAGGAAGCCATGCATCAGTGCTTCCTGGCGGTGACGGAAACGCCGGCCCGCATCCTGGGACTCGATGGCTACGGCATCGCGCCCGGCTGCCATGCCGACCTGGTGCTGCTCGACGCCGGCAGCACGGTCGAGGCGATCCGCCTGCGCGCGGCACGACGCATGGTCATCCGGCGCGGGCAGGTGGTGAGCGAGGCACCGCCCGCCCAGGCCACGCTGACGCTGGCGGGCCGTCCCGCCGCCACCAACTTCCGCCTGGGGCGCTGACATGCATATCCTCGACACCGCGCGCCTGTCCCTGCGCACCATCGAAGAAAAGGACGCACCGTTCTATTTTAATCTGGTCAACAGCCCACCCTTCCTGGCCAATATCGGCGACAAGGGCGTGCGCAACCTGGCCGACGCGCGCGCCGGGATCGCGGGCGGACCCATGGCGATGCAGGCCGCGCTTGGGCATTCGCTGTATCTGGTCGAACTGAAAGAGACCGGGGTGGCGATCGGCATGGCCGGCTTGATCAAGCGCGAGGCGCTGGCCGACGTCGACCTCGGCTACGCCTTCCTGCCGCCGTATTTTGGCCTTGGCTATGGCTATGAGGCGGCGATTGCCGTGCGCGACCATGCCCGCGCGCTGGGAATTGCACGCCTGGTGGCCATCACCTCGCCGGAAAACACGGCCTCGAACGGCTTGCTGGAGAAGATCGGCATGCGGTTCGAGAAGATTATCCACATGAGTCCGCAAGACAGCGGCACCCGCCTGTACGCGATGGACATGAAAGACACAAATTGTCGTTAAGACAGCGGTTTGTCCTTGGCTTTTTGCCAGCACTGGTACATGATGAATTTGGTTTCCAAATATAAATTAATAATGCTTTTTCTCATGCTCAGGAGCAATGAAAATGTCACTATCTAATTTGCGGATTGCCGTCCGCCTCGGTGTACTGGGTCTGTTCTTCCTGGCGGCCCTTCTGATTGTCGGGGTCGGCGGTTGGCGCGCCCTGGTCACCACCAACGCCGGCAGCGAAGCGGCCATGCGCCAGTCGGCGATGCTGACCGAGGCGGTCGACACGGCGCGCAGCGCCCAGGTCGAATTCAAGATTCAGGTGCAGGAGTGGAAGAACATCCTGCTGCGCGGCGGCGATCCGGCCCAGCTGGAAAAATACACGGCCCAGTTCAAGAAAAGTGGCGAGGCCACCAGCGCCGAGCTGAAAAAGGTCAACGTCATCCTCGGCAAGCTGCAGCTGAAGACGCCCCTGGTCGATGAAGCGGTCCAGGCCCATGCCGAACTGGGCAAGAATTACCTGGGCGCGCTGGAAAAATACGACAGCGCCAACGGCGACAGCTACAAGATCGTCGATGGTCTGGTCAAGGGCATGGACCGGGCGCCCACCAAGAAGATCGACGAGATCGTCGAATTCATTACCAAACAATCCGAAGCGCTGACGGCGCGCATGAACGCCGAACGCGTGGCGTCCGAGCGCAAGACCACGTACCAGCTGTTCGGGATCCTGCTGGTGACGGTGGTGGTGGGCGCCCTGATCATGGTGTGGCTGGTGCGCTCGATCACGCAGCCGCTCAATGAAGCGGTCGACATCGCGCGCGTGGTCGCCAGCGGCGACCTGTCGACCCAGATCAATGTGTCGGGCACCGATGAAATCGGCGTGCTCCTCAAATCGCTCAAGGAAATGCACGACAACCTGGCCGACGTGGTGGGCAAGGTGCGGGCCGGCACCGATGCGATCGCGCTGGCTTCGGCCGAAATCGCGCAAGGGAACAACGACCTGTCGGCGCGCACCGAGGAGCAGGCCAGTTCGCTGGAAGAGACGGCCGCCTCGATGGAGGAACTGACCACCACCGTCAAGCGCAACAACGACAATGCCAGCGAAGCGAGCAACCTGGCCGGCGACGCTTCCGGCGTCGCCGTGCGCGGCGGCGACGCGGTGGCGCAGGTGATCAACACCATGGGCTCGATCAACGAATCGTCACGCAAGATCGTCGACATCATCGGCGTCATCGATGGCATCGCGTTCCAGACCAATATCCTGGCGCTGAACGCGGCGGTGGAAGCGGCGCGCGCGGGCGAGCAGGGACGCGGCTTTGCGGTGGTGGCGTCGGAAGTGCGCAATCTGGCGCAGCGCTCGGCGGCGGCGGCCAAGGAAATCAAGGAGCTGATCGGCGACTCGGTCGACAAGGTCGAAACCGGCAGCCGGCTGGTGGGGCAGGCCGGCACCACGATGGATGAAGTGGTCAGCAGCGTCAAGCGGGTGACGTCCATCATTTCGGAAATCGCGGTCGCCAGCGGCGAGCAGAATCAAGGCATCGACCAGATCAACCAGGCCATCATCCAGATGGATGCGGTGACCCAGCAGAACGCGGCGCTGGTCGAGCAGGCGGCGGCGGCGGCCGAGGCGATGCAGCAGCAGGCGCTCAGCCTGGCCGAGGCGGTGAGCGTCTTCAAGATCAATGAAAGCCAGGTGCGCGCGGCACCAGCGCCGCGGACGGCTGCGCCGGCCAGACCGGCGCTGCGCGCGCTCAAGCCTGCGCCGCGCATCATTTCCACCAAGCCGGCGGCCAAGCCGGTGCCGGCCGGCGAACCGGACTGGGAAGAGTTTTAAGTCCTAGCGCTGGCTGGTGCTCCCCCACGGGAACATCCAGACCAGCGGCTTGTCCACCCGGGTGGCCCACGATTTTTCATTGTGGATGCCGCCCTGATCGACCACCAGCTTGAGCTGCTCGTCGGCGCGGTAGCCCTGCGCCAGCATCGCGTCGCGCATGAGCAGCGTGTCTTCCAGCCCATCGTCCACGCCGCCCGCATCGAGGTAGAACTTGACGTCCACCTTGGGGGCCGGCTGATTGACCAGCGCGCGTTCGTTCCACCAGAATGAGCTCGACACCCCGCCCGCCTTGGAGAACACGTCGGGCCGCTGCTGGGCGATCGCCACCGAAGCGATCCCGCCCAGCGACGAACCCATGATCGCCGTATTCTCGCGCCCCGGCAGGGTGCGCAGGGTCCGGTCGATGTAGGGCTTGAGCGTGTCGGTGATGAAGGCGCGGTAGGCATCGAGCTTGCCGCCGCCGTGCTTGGGATCGCAGCAGGGCGTGTATTCCTTGATGCGGTCCGGCGTGTTGTCGATGCCGACCACGATCACTTCATCCATGGCGCCGCTGGCGATGAGCTGGTTGGCCGTTTCATCGATGCCCCATTCGACGCCGTAGGCGGCCGTTTTCGCGTCGAACAAATTCTGCCCGTCGTGCATGTACAGGACCGGATAGCGCTTGGCCTTGTTTTCGTCGTAGCTGGGCGGCAGGTAGATGCGCAGCTGGCGCGTGTTGCCCAGCTGCGGCGAGGCGAAGGCGGGCACCATCATGATGCGCCCGAATGGGGCGCCGAAGAAGGGGTAGATGTCGACCGTGCTGCCGGGCGCCAGGCGGTAAGTCCCGCCCGAGGACACCTGGTTCGCGCCCAGCACCGGCTTGATCGTCACCAGCCCCATGCTGTCGGGCCAGGTGTAGGTCCAGACGCCGTCGCCGGCCGGCGTGAGCGCGGCGCTTTTCGACCAGTTCATGGGACCGGTGTCGCCGCGGATCGCGATCGGCACCTTGCCGGGGTTGTAGTGGATGCGCACCGTGGTGGCGGCGGCGTGGGCGGCCGGCAGCAGCGCCAGGGTGAAAACGGCAGAACGGATCATGCGCATGCGGGTTTCCTTGGTCGGGATGGTGCGTCAAGCGAACGGCGTCAATACGGGCACTGGCGCACACTGTTGTTGCGGCTGAGCGAATTTTCAATTGTGCATTGTATATTGAATCGAATCTATATACTGACCGGTTCCCCAACCCGCACAACTTCCGCTTATCCGAAGGAACCAATGAGCACCGATAAAACCACCCAGCTGGCCAAGATCATCACCGAATTCGAAACCGAATTGCTCGAAGGCTGGCTGTCCGGCCTGATGGCGCGCATGATCCGCCGCGACAAGAATGCGGAAGCCGAACTGCGCCAGCAGGCCGCGCGCTTCTTGCCCACGCTGGTGGCGGCGCTCGAACGCAGCCAGAATAACGATGTCGAAGGCGCGGCCTGGGACGAAACGCGTCACATGCTGACCGAGATTTCGCAGGCGCGCGTGCGCCAGGGCTTCTCGTCGATCGAGACGGCCAGCTTCATCTTCTCCCTCAAGGACCCGCTGTTTACGCACCTGCGCAAGGCGCTGGCCAACGATCCGGCCCTGCTGATCGAGGAAACGGCCAGTACCAGCGCGCTGTTCGATCGCCTCGGCTTGTTCACGGTCGAGGTGTACCAGAAGGCGCGCGAACAGATCATCCTGCGCCAGCAGCAGGAACTGCTGGAGCTGTCCACGCCCGTGGTGCAGCTGTGGGACGGCGTGCTGGCGCTGCCGCTGATCGGAACACTCGACAGCGCGCGCACCCAGGTGGTCATGGAAAGCCTGCTGCAAAAGATCGTCGACACCGGCGCCTCGATCGCCATCATCGACATCACGGGCGTGCCGACCGTCGACACGCTGGTGGCCCAGCATCTGCTCAAGACCATTGCCGCCGCGCGCCTGATGGGCGCCGACTGCATCATCAGCGGCATCCGTCCGCAGATCGCGCAAACCATCGTGCACCTGGGCGTGAACCTTGAAGACGTGGTGACCAAGGCGACCCTGGCCGATGCGTTCGTGGTTGCGCTCAAGCGCACCGGCGCCACGATCAGCCGTCCGCAGGAAGCGCGTTAAACCATGGAGCGCATTCCGATTCTGAAAATGGGCAGGCTGCTGCTGGTGACGATCCAGGTCGATATGCACGACCGCCTGGCGATGGCCCTGCAGGACGACCTGACCGCGCGCATCGTCAAGGACCGCGCGACCGGCGTATTGATCGACATTTCGGCGCTCGATATCGTGGACTCGTTCATCGGCCGCATGATCAGCAATACCGCCGCCATGGCCAGGATTCTGGATGCGCGCACCGTGCTGGTGGGGATGCAGCCGGCGGTGGCGATCACCCTGGTGGAACTGGGGCTCACGCTCGAAGGTGTGCAAACCGCGCTCAATATCGAACGCGGTATGGGGTTGTTGCAACAGGCACGGGAATGATCGGCGCGGCTGCGGCGCGGAGGGCAGCATGATCGCCCCGTGCGACGGCATTGTCCGTGCGGCTCTGGTCACGGACGAAGACGTGGTGCGCTTGCGCAAGCTGGTGCGCGAAGACATGATCACCCTGAAGTTCAGCCTGACCGAGCAGACCAAGATGGTGACGGCGGCCAGCGAGCTGGCGCGCAATGTGCTGCGCTACGGCGGCGGCGGGCATGCCGAACTTGAGCAGGTCGCGCGCGACGGCCGCAGCGGGGTGCGGGTCGCGTTCATCGACCAAGGACCAGGTATCGCCGATCTGGAGCTGGCCATGACGGACGGCTATACCAGCGGCGGCGGCATGGGACTCGGACTGGCCGGTGCGCGGCGCCTGGCCGACGAATTCGAGATCGACACTTCGCCGGGAGCCGGCACCACCGTCGTGATCACCAAATGGAAGCACTTTTGAATACAGCAGGCAGGCAGGCGACGTACCCTATCGGCGAAGCGAGCGGGATAGCGACGGCCCGGCGCGCCGGCAATGCGCTGGCGCGCCAGATCGGTTTCGACGAAGTGCGCACCGGACAGCTGGCGATCGTGATCACCGAAGCGGCGACCAATATTATCAAGCATGCCGGGCATGGCGAGATCGTGCTGCGCACGGTGGCCGACGGAGAGCGCTGCGGGGTGGAAGTGATCGCGATCGACCGCGGGCCCGGCATGTCGAACGTCACCCTGCGCATGGAAGACGGCAATTCGACCGCCGGCACCTATGGCGTCGGCATGGGCGCGATCCGGCGCCTGACCCAGGAATTCGATATCTATTCGGTCGAGGGACAAGGTACGGTGCTGCTGATGGTGCTATGGGACCGCGCCGCGCTCGACCTGGCAAGCCGGTGGCAGGTCGGCGCAATCTGCCTGCCGCTGGCCGGCGAAGAACTATGCGGCGACGCCTGGAGCACGGGCGCCGGCCACGGCACGCTGAGCGTGTGCGCGGCCGACGGCCTGGGACACGGACCGGAAGCGGCGCGCGCGGCCGATCTGGCGGTGGCGCTGGCCTCGCGCAGCGAACTGACGCCGGCCGCGCTGATCCGCCTGGCGCACGACGCTTTGCGCGGCACGCGCGGCGCGGCGCTGGCCACCCTGGTTATCGATCCGGCGAAGCAGGAACTGACCTTTGCCGGCGTGGGCAATATCGCCGGCTGCGTGTTCGCGGCGGGCACGCGCAAGCACCTGATGTCGCATAACGGTATCGTCGGCAGCAATCTGCGCAAGCTGCAGGAATTCGTCTTTCCGTGGAGTCCGGGGGCGATGGTGCTGCTGCACTCGGACGGCATTGCCACCCGCTGGGATCTGGACGCGTACACGGGACTGGAGTTCCGCCATCCGAGCCTGATCGCCGCTGTGCTGTACCGCGACTATGCGCGTCAGCGCGACGATGCGATGGTGCTGGTGGTACGGCAGCGGAGCGATGCGGGATGAACACGCGCATTCTCAAACTGGCGATCAGCACCGAACTCGATGTGGTGGCGGCGCGCCAGCGCGCGCGAGAGATCGCCGTGCAGTGCAGCTTTCCCATGCAGGACCAGGTGCGGATCGCGACCTCGGTGTCCGAACTGGTGCGCAACGTGTACAACTACGCGCACGGTGGCAAGGTCGAATTCCTGATTGACGAGAGCAACAACGTGCAGGTGCTGCAGATCCGCATCGACGACCAGGGACCCGGTTTCGCCCATCTGGAGGAAGTGCTGGCTGGCCGCTACGTTTCGCCGACCGGCATGGGGCTCGGTATATTGGGCGCGAAGCGCCTGATGGACCACTTCGAGCTGGAGACGGCGCCGGGCAAGGGCACCAAGATCGTCATGCACAAGAATCTCCCCTCCAGCGCCGCGCGCCTGACCGCGCGCATGGTCGGTGAGATGGGCGCCGGGCTGGCCGCCCTGATGCCCGAATCGATGCTGGCCGAGGTCCAGCAGCAGAACCGCGAACTGCTTGGCACACTGGCCGAACTGAAGATGCGCCAGGAAGAACAAATGCGCCTGACCGCGGAGCTGGAAGAAACCAACCGCGGCGTCATGGCCCTGTATGCGGAGCTGGACGACAGGGCGGCGCGCGTGGTGCACGCCGATGCCATGAAGTCGCGCTTCCTGTCGAACATGAGTCACGAATTCAGAACCCCGCTCAGTTCCATCCGTGCGCTGTCCAAGCTGCTGCTGTCGGGCGCCGACGGCGAGCTGTCGACCGAACAGGAGAAGCAGGTGACGTTCATCCTGCAGGGGACGATCGCCCTCAACGACATGGTCGACGACCTGCTCGACCTGGCCAAGATCGAAGCGGGCAAAGTAGACGTGAAAGTGGCCCGCTTCGAGGTGGCCGATATGTTCGGCTCGCTGCGCGGGATGCTGCGCCCGCTCTTGGTCAACCCGGACCTGGTGCTGGTATTTCACGAGCCGGCGCCGGGCCTGGCGCTCGACAGCGATCAGGGCAAGCTGTCCCAGATCCTGCGCAATTTCATTTCGAATGCGATCAAGTTCACCGAGCGTGGCGCGATCGATGTGCGCGTCGCGGCCGATGCGGCGAGCGGCATGGCCGCGTTCACCGTCACCGACACCGGGCTCGGTATCGAACCGCGCCATCTGCCGCTGGTGTTTGAAGAATTCAGTCAAATCGAAAATCATCTGCAAACCCGGGCCAAGGGCACCGGACTGGGATTGCCGCTGTGCCGCAAGTTGGCCGAACTGCTAAACGGCGAAGTGAGCGCGCGCAGCGTTCCCGGCGCCGGCTCGGTGTTTACGGTATCGATACCGCTTTCCCATGCGACGACGAAGGACGGCAGCGCCGGCCTTCCCGCAGTCCCGCCTACGAACTGAGAGTCATCATGTCGACCAATTCCTTCCACGATTCCGTGATCCTCAATGTCGACGACAGCGAGGGCGCGCGCTACGCCAAGACGCGTATCCTGACGCGCGCAGGCTTTACCGTGATCGAAGCGGCCAGCGGCACCGCGGCGCTGCAGCGCGCACGCGCCGACCTGCCCGAGCTGGTGCTGCTCGACGTCAAACTGCCCGACATCAACGGCTTCGAAGTGTGCCGCCAGCTCAAGGAAGATCCGGACACGCGTGCGGTGCTGGTGCTGCAGACTTCGGCCTCCTACATCGGCGTGGCCGACAAGATCCGTGCGCTCGAGGGCGGCGCCGACAATTACCTGTTCGAGCCGATCGAGCCGGAGGAGCTGGTGGCCAATGTAAAGGCGCTGCTGCGCCTGGGCCGGGTCGAGCGCGAACTGCGCGACGTGGACCGGCGCAAGGACGAATTCCTGGCCACCCTGGCGCATGAGCTGAGAAATCCGCTGGGGCCGATCCGCAGCGCGGTCGAACTGCTTTGCCGGCTCGATCCTGTGGTGCCGGAGCCGCAGGACCGTGCGCGCAAGACCATCATCCGCCACACCGGCCACCTGGTGCGCCTGGTGGACGACCTGCTCGACGTGGCGCGCATCTCCAAGGGCAAGATCAATCTGAACCGGGAACGGGTGGAGCTGCGCACCTTTATCGAAAGCGCGCGCGAATCGGTGGAGCACATCGTCGGCGTACGGCGCCAGCAACTGAGCGTCTCGCTGCCCTCGCACGAGGTGTGGGTGATGGGTGACCATGTCAGGCTGACGCAAATTGTCGGCAACTTGCTGCACAACGCGGTCAAGTTCACGCCGATCGGGGGGGCTGTGGCGCTTGACGTCACGGTCGAGGGCGGACAGCTCGCCATCCGAGTCTCCGACAACGGCATCGGCATTGGCGAACACAAGCTGGACGTCATCTTCGACATGTTCGAACAGGATGGCTACACGGCCGACCGGGTGCAGGACGGACTGGGTATCGGCCTGTCGCTGGTGCGCAAGCTGGTCGAGATGCATGGCGGATCGGTCAGCGCCAGCAGCGAAGGCGAGGGCTTGGGCAGCATGTTCGAGGTGCGCCTGCCGATCGATGGCCTGGAACGCGGCGAAGAGCGGCGCGTCGCGGCCGACCCGGCGCCGTCCGCGCCGGCGCGCATCCTGGTGGTGGACGACAATGTCGATGCGGCCGACATCCTGGCCGAACTGCTTGGCGTCGAAGGGCACGAGGTCGTGGTGGCATACAGCGGGCAGCAGGCGCTGGTGCGGGCCGAGGAATTCGTGCCGTTATTCGTGTTCCTCGATATCGGCCTGCCCGACATGAACGGCTACCAGGTGGCGCAGCGCATGCGCTCGCTGCCCGGCATGAGCGAAGCCTGCCTGATCGCGCTGACCGGCTACGGCCAGCAGCGCGACCGCGACCTGGCGTTGGAGGCCGGCTTCGACGAGCATATCGTCAAACCGATCGACTTCGCCAAGATCGGTTCACTGAACCTGAACATGCGGCGCCCGCGCGCGCCGGCCAACTAAGGCTTGGTGGCGGTCGGCAGCAGACGCGCGCCGTACAGATCGACACGGTTGGCCGGGCCGTCGGCACCGCCGGCGGCGCTGAAAGTGCTGTTGGCCTGCAGGTAGCTCATATTGAAAAAGTCGCTCAGCACCAGCCGGTATTTGCCTGGTGCGAGCGTGACGGCGAGCGGGGTCGAATAGACCGGTGGCGTGGCCGATTGTTCGCGCCGCGCGTGCGGCATTTGCACCACGCCCTGCGCCACCGTGGCGCCGGACGCATCCTGCACGGCCAGCCATTTGACGGCGCCGCTGATGCCCAGGTTGATCTGGTTGGACCCGTTGAAGTAGCGCAGCTGGACCTGGTACTGGCCCGCGGCCGTCACTGCGACGTCAGGGATAACCAGCGTGTCATTCAACTTCCCCCAGTCCTTGAGCGGCGCGCCCGGCACCGCAATTTCGATCGCGGCGCCGGTGCACACGGCGGGACTGTGGTGGCTGCGGTTGCCCGAGCCGGCGAATTGCGCCTCGACCGCGTAGCACGTTGCGGCGCTCGCGTGGCGGTCGGTCCAGGAGGCGGATGTGAGGCCGGCGGCGGCCAGACGGCCGTCGCGGTAGATGTTGTAGACCGTCTTGTGCGCGCCGGCGGAAGGGGTGATCGCGAGCGTGACGCCGGCCGCGGTGCGAGCCAGGCTGGCGATGGCCGGTTCGCGCGGCCCGAAGACGGCAGGCGATTCGCTGTAGGGATCGGCGCCGACACGGCGGATCTCGCGCCCACCGCTGCGCAGCTGCCCGAGGGTGACCTCGATCACGCTGTCTGCGCGCATCCTTTCCCACGCGATGTTTTCGCCTGCCTTGGCGCCGTCGAGGACGATGCCGGCAATAGCGTAGTAGCCGTCCGTTTGCACCGCCTTGGGAAGGCGGATACGCAGCGCAAGGCGCTTGCCGTGCAGGCGCAGGCCATCGAGGGCGATCACGCTGCTTGTGCCGAAAGCCTCGCGCCGCAGGCGCGCTGTGATGAAAGGCTTGACCGCGACACCGTCGTCGCTGGCGCTGACGCCGAAGACGTTTTCGACCACCATGCCCAGATAGGCGCCGACCGACCACAGCTGCCGCTTGGAGTTGATGACCGGGCCGATGAGGTTCGGGTGCTGTTCGTCGAGCAGCAGCGGCTGACCCGACAGCCACTCCAGGTTCTCCATGTTCGACAGGTTCAGCGCGGCGCCGCGCACGAGCGCTGCGTAAGCCGCATCGGCCACGCTGACATTGCGGCCGATGACGGCGGCCTTGAGGCCATAGGCGGTCACGAACGGCCACATGGCGCGGTTGTGATAGACGGGCAGGTCCTGCTGCTGCGGGTAGATGACCGGCGCGCCCAGTGGGCCGTGCGGATAGTGGGCCAGAATCTGGCGCGTGCGGTCGGCATCGGCCACGCCGGTGATGATGGCAAGCGACTGGCCCAGCCAGTCGAACTTGTGCATCGGTGCGCCGTCGAAGTGGGGCGCGGTCAGGCTGCTGTACATGCCGGCGTCGTCCAGCCACAGGCGGGTATTGATGGCCGTCTTGAGCGCGCGCGCCCACTCGGTGTAGGTGGCGGCGCGCTCGGCCTGGCCCTGTTCGCGCGCCAGGCCGGCTGCCAGCGTCAGCGCCTTGTAGTGACCGACGTTGGTCGACAGCGCCTTGGAGCTGGCCAGCGAGGCAATGTCATTGACGATCCAGGCGGCGTAGCTCTGGTCGCGCCAGTCGAGGAAGGATTGTTCGCCCGCATACAGGCCGCTGTGCGCATCGAAGGCGGCCAGGCGGTCGTTGGCGATCGTGTTCGACAGCGCGGCCAGGGCGCGCCGCGCGAAGGCGTCGCGCTCGGCGGCGGGCAGGGTGGCCAGCACGCGTTCGGCGCCGAAAGCCCAGGTGATGCGGTCGGTGCTGACCGGCCAGCTGCCGCCGCTGCCGGTGTCCTGGATGATCTGCAAGCCGTCGTCGCTGCCGGCTGCGTTGGCCGGCTTGCTGACGCCCGCGCGCCAGGACGAGAGCTTGAATTCGAGCGAGTTGCGCACGCGCTGCGGGTCGAGCAGGGCCAGTCCCAGGTCGGCCGCGTAGGACAGGTCGCGCGTCCACACATAGTGCCATTTTTCGCCGGTCTCGAAGCAGTCGCAGGCAACGGGGGCGCCGCCGTTGTAATTGCCGTCGCGGATGTCGGCCACGGCGTCCTGGCGCATTTCGGCAGTGGCGAGCGCGAACAGGGCATCGAAAGCGAGGCTGCCGCTGCGTACGATCGGCAGGTCCGCCGTTTCGCTGTAGGCGACCGACTGCGGGCCCGGATCGCGCAGCTGCATGCTGGTGGACTGCACGTAGCTGCGCAGCGGCGCGCCAGCATCGGGCGAGGAGAAGCGCACTGTTTCGCGTTTGCCGTCAAACGTGGAAAATCCCAGCGCTGCCTGGTCCTTGTGGCCCAGGTGCGGGTCGGGCTGCGCGGATTGAACGGTCTCGATGCGGGTCACGACCAGGACGGGCGCCTCTGCCTTGGACAGGTCGAGCCGGAAGCGGTAGTCGGCGCTTTGCCTGACGAACAGGTAGTCCTCGGGCCCGGCGTGCTTGTCCAGCGGGTAGGCTGTTCCCGGTGCGACGCTGATGCTGCGCCCGGGGTTGGCGACCCATTCGGCCGACCAATCCTTGCTGCCCACCTTGAACGGGTGGTTGCCGGGGCTGAGGGTGACGGTCGCCTCGAACACGCCGTTGCCGCGCTCGACGAGGGGATGGTCCAGGCCCCAGCCGTTGAAACCGCCGCGCAGGTACATGGGGTCGGCCGCACGCGCCGGCGCGCAGGCGAGCAGGGTGGCCAGCAGCACGGTCAGTGTTGTTTTCATCAGCGATACTCGTTTCGTTCAACGATGCCCTTGAGGGCGTCTTTTTCCCTCAGCATGGGGAAATCCTGCGGCCGGTAGGCTTTCGGGGTCTGGAAGCGCAGCGTGCCGATCGCCTGCGCGAACGAGGCGCGCACGGTGCGCGTGGCGAGCCGCTTGCCGTCGATGACGGCGCGGTTCGCGTCAAGCGCCAGCACGGCCGCGCGCCCCGGCGCAAGCGTGAATTCGGCGTGCGAACGGCTGCGGTCAGGGTTGAGGAAGTCGAAGGCGACGGTGCGCGCGCTTTTGCCAGTCAGGCGCACGGTCCAAAGCTGGCGCTGACCGCGGCGGCGGAAGCGCAGGTCCAGTTGCTCGCCGTCGCCGAACGGCAGGATCGCGGCGAAGTGCGACCAGGCGGCGGGAATCGCGGGGCTGAAAGCCAGCGTGTTTTCCAGCAGATTGGGATGGAAGCCCACGAAGTCCTGATAGCCGTTGCGGGCGTATTCGGCCACGCTCCACGACTGGGCATAGGTGCCCGATGGTTTGAGCCGCCCGTCTTCGTGGGGCAGCGCGTCCAGCAGTTCGCTCATGTTGCCGAGTGTGCCAAGGCCGAGAATCTGCTTGCCCAGGTTTTGCGCGAGCGGCCATGACAGATCCTGGTAGCCGAAGCGGTTCAGCGCGGTGACGGTGAAGCCGGCGTTCCAGCCCCATACGGTGCCCTGGTGGTAGGCAGCGTCCTTGTGGTGGAAGGCGGGATTCTCGTGGCGCGGATGGAAGTAGGGATCGTTCTGGCTGAGCGAGGCGATGCCGTACGGGTAGAGCAGCTCCGACACGGCGTTGCGGGTGACGTCCGCCTGCACCGCGGGCGGTACGAAATCGTCGAAGGGGATCGACACCAGCATCAGCTGGTTGGGACGGACCTTGGTGTCGCGGCTGCCGTCTTCGCGCAGGCGGTCGGCCATCACGCGGCCATCCCAGTACAGGCGCAGGAAGCTGGCGCGGGCGCGGTCGGCCAGTGCGCTCCATTGGGCGGCGCGGGCGTTGTCGCCGGCCTGGGTGGCGAGGTAGGCGCCTGTTTGCAGCGCTGTATACCAGAGCGCCTGGATCTCGACCGCGCGCGGCCCCCGTGCCGACCAGGGTTGCTTGTTCTCGATGCGGGCATCCATCCAGGTGTCGGCAGAATCGTGCACCAGCAGGCCGTCCTGGTCCATGTAGTTGGCAATCGCCCCTTCAAAATAAGGGACGGCCAGGCGGTACATCTGCCGCGCGAATTCGCGGTCGCCCGTGTACTGGATATATTCGAGCGCCTCGCGCAGCATCCACGGGGTGCCGTCGACGGTATTGAAGATGATGCTGTCGCCGGCGGCGATGCGGTTGGGGATGCGGCCGTACTCCTTGTCGCGCGGTTCCTTCAGATTCTGGTAGCGCGCAAAATTGGCCAGCACCGCCTTGGCGTCGCCGAACTGGCCCGACACCAGCAGCGTGCCGGGCAGGGCGATGAAGGTGTCGCGCCCCCAGTTGTCGCGGAACCAGGGCAGGCCGGCCCAGATGCCGGTGCCGAACTGTTCGACCACGAACATCTGGCTGGCCGCCTTGGCCCAGTTGAGGGCCTTGTTGTACTGCGCATCGCTGGTGACGAGGGTGCTGCGGTTGAGCGCATCGTAGCGCTTGCGGCGTTCCGTGCCGATGGCATCGATGGCGGCCAGTTTGCGCGCCTGGCTGGCGGCTTCCTCGGCGGTGCTGCCGAAGGCGACGATCACGGTTATCGTGCGCGACGCTGCCCGGCTGCGCACGACGGCGTTGTCGTCGAATGCGGCCGGCCGGTCGGCGGCGAGCGCTGTATATAAGTGTTTGCCGGGTCCGGGAGCCAAAATCAGGACGTCGCCCAGGCGGGTAGACGCTCCTTTGGACGGCAGCAGCGCCGCGACGGAAAGCAAGGCTGGCTTTGGACTGGTCACGCGGATCGCGATGGCCTGCTGTTTCGACAGCAGCGCCAATTCCTCGGTCGCGCCGTCGGCGTGCCGCAGGCGATGGCCGTAGGGCAGGACTTGTTCCTGAGCGCCCGCGCGCACGTTGTCGTGCGCGCCGCGCGTGCGGTAGCCGCTGAACACTGTCTCGTCGCGGATCTGGTAGCCGGCGCCGCGCGCGATGGTCTGGGTATAGCCTTCGAAGTAGCCGGCCACGTTGTCGCCCACGACGAACTGCGACTCCTGGCCTGGCGCGACCCGGATCGCCATCGCGTCATAGAAGGCGGCGACCGGCGGGCGCTGGGCTGCGGCCGGGGCCAGCGCCAGCGCGGCGGAAAGGGCGACCAGGGAGCGCTTCATTCGAGCTCCAGCACGAACACGCCGTGCGAAGGCAGGGGGAGACTGCCGTCCAGGGCGACGCGCTGGCCGCTGATCACGTCCACGCCGGCGCGGGCGCCCTTGAGGATCTCGGCAAAGCGCGCCGTCTGCAGCGTGACGGGGGCGCCGGCACGGTTCATCGCGACCATGACGGTATGGGCGCCGTCGTAGCGGAAGTAGACGTAGGTGCCGTCTTCTGCGCCGAAGTGCATGGTTTTGCCGTGATGGATCACGTCCGCGCCCTTGCGCCAGTTGACCAGCTTGCGCACGAACTGTTGCGCTTCGCGCTGGGGTGCGGTGAGGCCGGCGCCGGTGAAGACGCTGGCCGGGTCCCCGGCCCAGCCGCCCGGAATGTCGCGCCGGTAGCTGGCGTCGTTGCGCGCGCCGGTGTCGCTGGTCATGAGGATCTCGCTGCCGTTGTAGAACTGGGGGATGCGCGGCATCGTCATCAGCCAGGCGATCGCGATCTTATAGAGGCCCATGTCTTCACCGACCACGCTGTAGATGCGCGACAGGTCGTGATTGCCGTCGAACAGAACCAGGTTGCCCGGGTTCGGGTACAGATAGTCCTGCGAGAAGGTTTCGTAGACATCGGTGAAGCCGGCGTCCGGCTCCTTGCTGGCAAGTGCCGAACGCATCGCCTCCGACAGCGGGAAGTCCATCAGGCTGGGAAGGGAGCTGGTGTAGCCGTCGAAATTGACTTTGCCCTTCTGCCAGTGCGACACCACGGCCGGCGACTTGTGCCACTCCTCGCCGACCATGTTCAGGTTCGGGTATTCGGCCATCAGGCGCCGCGTGTACTCGCTCAGGAAGGCGCTGTCGGAGTAGCCGTAAGTGTCGATGCGAAGGCCCGACAGGCGCGCGTACTCGATCCACCAGATGTTGTTCTGTATGAGGTAGGTGGCCACCATCGGGTTGGTCTGGTTCAGGTCGGGCATGCCCTTGCCGAACCAGCCGGTGGTGAAGTTCTGGCTGTCTTCGCGGCTGCCGTACGGGTCCTGCACGGCCACGCGGTGGTGGCGGGTGGGCGTGAACTGGTCCGGGTGATTGACCCAGTCCGGGGTCGGCATGTCCTTCATCCACCAGTGGGACGAACCGATATGCGACAGCACCACGTCCTGGATGATGCCGATGCCCTGTTTGTGCGCTTCGTCGGACAGGCGGCGGTAGTCCTCGTTGCTGCCGTAACGCGCATCGACCTTGTAATGGTCGGTGGCGGCGTAGCCATGGTAGGAATAGGCGGGCATGTTGTTCTCCACCAGCGGCGTGGGCCAGAGCTGGGTGAAGCCCATGGCGGCGATGTAATCGAGGTGGTCGATGATGCCCTGGATGTCGCCGCCGTGACGCCCGCCGGGCAGCGCGCGGTTGGCTTGTTCGGCGAGGCCCTTGATGCTGTCGTTGGCCGGATTGCCGTTGGCGAAGCGGTCGGGCATGACCTGGTAGATCGCATCCTTGCTGGAGAAGCCCTGGCGCTGCGCCGAGCCGGGTTCGCGCGCCAGCAACTGATAGCGATAGTTGAGGGACTTGCCGAAGCGGATCTCGAAGGCCCCGGGCCGGGCATCGGGGGCCACATGCAGGTCGATGAACAGGTAATTCTTGTTGGCCACGCGGGTGACGCCGTCGATGCGCACGCCGGGATAGACCAGCGTCGGCTCGAGCGCGGCTATGCCCGCGCCATGCACCATCAGTTGCAGTTTCTGGTTCTGCATGCCGGCCCACCAGAAGGGCGGCTCCAGGTGGTCGATGCGGGTCAGGGCCAGGGCCGGTGCGGCAAACAGGGTGGAACTGGCAAGCAAGACGGCGGTCAGGATGCGTTTCATGGCGGGCGGGTCTCCATTGGGCGGGCTGCGGCGGCACGTTGCGGACGCGTGCTCGCATTTGAATCGGTAGTTTCACTACCTTGTTATGTCATCAAAAGCATACTACAGCAGTATGTGGCCATCAATGTCGATTGCAAAAGAGCGGAAAATATCACTAGTTAAAGTACAAGGACCGGGCCGCTAGGTCAGATAAGGCAAAAGGTCAAGAATGGATTTGCGGACGATTTCGTCCATGTAGTACGAGGAACAAGGCAGGGGCGGTCTTAGCTTGGAATGCCGCCCCGGATTGGGGCGTCGGCGCTCGAAATTGGTGAAAATCAAGGGAAATGTAGTCGTACTACAGATTGCATCGATGCTGCTTGTGCCCTAAATACAACGACGTAGCCCTTGAGAGTGAGAGGCGTGCGCAAAAAGACCACATTTTCGTAGTGCCGCGCAACTCTCGTTGACAGTGCATCTAGTTTTAGTACAAAATCTTCTACAGAGCGTCTAAGAACGTTTCGCTAAAGGATCCCGAGTAGTAGCTGCCAGGCTGGATTTCCGGGAATTGTGTAGTACTGATGAGATGAGGGGACAAATGAATATTTTCGCGAGCAAGGGCAAAAACGCCGCTTTCAAGCTGAACCCGGTTGCAGCAGGTTGCGCCGTGTTCCTTTCCGTGCTGGGCACTTCGGCCTACGCGCAAACCGCTCCTGCCTCCGGCGAAGCGGCCAAAGCCGATCCGGCAATCCAGCAAGTGGTCGTGTCGGGTATCCGTCGCGGTATCGAAGACGCGATCTCGGTCAAGAAAGACGCCAGCTCGATCGTTGAAGCCATTTCCGCAGAAGATATCGGCAAATTGCCTGATGTCAGTATCGCCGAATCCATCTCGCGCCTGCCAGGCCTGGCCGCTCAGCGCGTTGCCGGCCGTGCCCAAGTCATCAGCGTACGCGGTCTGTCCCCGGACTTTGCGACCACGCTGCTCAACGGCCGTGAACAAGTTTCCACCGGCGACAACCGCAGCGTCGAATTCGACCAGTATCCATCCGAGCTGCTGAGCGCCGTCACCATTTATAAGACCCCTGACGCCGGCATGGTCGGCCAGGGCCTGTCGGGCACGATCGACCTGCAGACCGTGCGTCCGCTGTCGTTCGGCAAGCGCACCGTGGCCGTGAACGTCCGTGGCGAGCGCAACTCGCTGGGCAACATCGCCAACGAAAAAGCGACCGGCAACCGCGTCAGCTTCAGCTACATCGATCAATACCTGGACCGCACCCTGGGTGTGGCGATCGGTTTCGCCCACCTCGATTCGCCGATCCTCGATCACCAGACCGGCCTGTATGAGCCATGGAAGACCGACGGCCGCAATGGCGTTCCAGCCGGCACCTATATCACCGACGGCGCCAAGACCCTGGCACGCAGCGGCCGCAACGAACGCGACGGCGTGATGGCCGTGATCCAGTATCGTCCATCGAAAATGTGGACCAGCATGCTGGACATGTACGCTTCCCGCTTCAAGCGCGAAGATACCGCCAACCAGTTCGAAGTGAACTTGTCGGGCTACAACGGCGGCGCCACCCCATCGCCGATCTACAACCCGGCCACCACCGCCAACGGCGTGCTGACCGGCGGCACCATCGACAATGTCTACCCGCTCGTTCGCGGCATGTACACCAAGCGCAAGGATGATATCCATGCAGCCGGCTGGTCGAACAACTTCAACTTCGGCACCTGGTCCCTGCTGGCCGACGTGAACTACTCGAAAGCCAAGCGCGACGAGCTGAGCCTGGAAAACAACCTGCAGATGGCCGGTCCTGGCGATACCGCCTTGCTCGATTCCGTGGCCCTCGGTTTTGGTAACGGCAATTTCTCGCAAATGAATCCGGCCCGCGATTACAGCAATCCGGCCAACCTGTATGTGCGTAACTCGATCTACGGTTCGGGCTACGGCAAGGTGCCGCGCGTGGAAGACGAGCTGAAAGGCTTCAAACTGGTCGCGTCGCTGCCAGTGCCAAGCATGGCCGAAAGCTTCCTGTCGGGCGTCGATGTCGGCTTCAACGTGACCGACCGTACCAAGAAGAAGCGTCAGCCCGAAGGCAACATCAACCTGAACGGCTCGCCAACGACGATTTCGTCGGACCTGCTGTACAGCCCAGTTGACCTCGGCTTCGCCGGCGTCGGCGTGATTCCTTCGTGGAACGTGCCAGGCGTGGTTGCCAAGTACATGACCTTTGCGCCGTCCGACACCGCCAGCTACCTGGTGTCGAAAGCCTGGGATGTGAAAGAAAAGATCACCACCGCTTTCGTCAAGGCCAATATCGACCATGACTTCGGCGACATCACCATGCGCGGTAACTTCGGTCTGCAAGCACAGCACACCGACCAGTCGTCGACCGCCAACTACTACGACGGTACCGCGCCAGCCGGTCAGCAAGTCAAGCCGGTTGCCGATGGCAAGACCTACACCGACTACCTGCCAAGCATGAACCTCGTGTTCGGTCTGCCAGATCAGCAGACCGTCCGTGTCGGCGCAGCCAAGCAGATCGCACGCCCACGCGTCGACCAGTTGCGTGCCGCGCTCGAATTCGGCGTCGACACCACCACCTTCAAACCAGGCGGAAGCGGCGGCAATGCCCAGCTCGACCCATGGCGCGCGAAGGCCCTGGACGTGTCGTACGAGAAGTACTTCGGCAAGAAGGCTTACCTGGCTGCCGCCGTCTTCTACAAGAAGCTCGACACCTACATCTTCACCCAGACCAAGGACTACGATTTCTCGAAGTTCACACCAGGTACGATCGCCACGACCAACATCGGCAACTACACCGCGCCATACAACGGCAAGGGTGGCTCGCTCAAGGGTCTGGAACTGTCGGCTTCGATGCCTCTGAATATGGTGTCGGATGTGCTGGACGGCTTCGGCGTGACCGCCAGCGCCACCTTCAGCGACAGCTCGATCAAGATCGAAGATGGCGGCAGCAACATCGGCACCAACATTCCGCTGCCAGGCCTGTCGAAGCGTGTATCGAACCTGACGGTTTACTACGAAAAGAACGGCTTCGAAACCCGCGTTTCGCAGCGTAAGCGTTCGGACTTCGTCGGTGAGATCGGCAACTTCGCCAACGACCGTACCCTGCGTTATGTGGTCGGCGAGAACGTGGTCGACTTCCAGATCGGCTACAACTTCTCCGAAGGCAGCTTGAAAGGCCTGGGTCTGGTACTGCAAGTGAACAACATTACGAACGCCGCGTACGAAACCTACGCCGGTTCGCGTGACAAGCAGCTCGAGTACGGCAAGTATGGTCGCACTGTCATGGCAGGCGCGAACTACAAGTTCTAAATGTTCTGATTTTTGGTGATTTGATTGAACCCCGTCGCGCAAGCGGCGGGGTTTTTTTTCGTCCGGTGCACAGCGCGCAGCGCGTGGGACGGGAGCATCCCAGGTCCGTATACACGTTTTTGCTCGCGCGCGCGGCAGCGAGAACGAGCAAATTCGTGAAGAAGGAGCGGCAGCGCGCCCCCCGGCCGGACCGGCGCGCACTGGCCAGCGCGACTGTGATCTCGGTCCAGCGCACTTACCAAAAGTAGCGTCAGTCAGGAAGCAAGTTGATTTCGCGGCTGAAACTGCAGGCAATAGTTCCAGGCGTGACGCGTTTACAGAGGGGAGAGGCGGCAAACAGGGGATTTTGTGAATCAAGATTGATTCGGGGAAAACGGGGCGGAACCGGGCATCGTAACAGACACCAACGGTTTTCGCGCCAACTTCTCTTGAACAGAGTAAACTAGAGGATGCTGTCCCGTTCGGGCCAGCCAGTTTATTTGCGAGTGTCCCCATGTCTGAAACCCCTGTACTGAAGTTTGCCGATCTCAACCTTTCCGCCGTGGTGCTGAAAGTGATGAAAGAGGTTGGTTACGAAACGCCTTCGCCGATCCAGGCGGCCACCATTCCACTGCTGCTGGCCAATCGCGATGTGCTCGGACAGGCCCAGACCGGGACCGGCAAGACCGCCGCCTTCGCGCTGCCGATCCTCTCGCGCATCGATCTCAAGCAGCAGTCGCCGCAGGCCCTGGTGCTGGCGCCGACCCGCGAACTGGCGATCCAGGTCGCCGAAGCCTTCCAGACCTACGCTGCCCACATCAAGGACTTCCGCGTGCTGCCGATCTATGGTGGCCAGAGCTACGGTCCCCAGCTGTCGGCCCTGCGCCGCGGCGTGCACGTGATCGTCGGCACCCCTGGTCGCGTGATCGACCACCTGGAAAAAGGCTCGCTCGACCTGTCCCAGCTCAAAACGCTGGTGCTCGACGAAGCCGACGAAATGCTGCGCATGGGCTTTATCGACGACGTCGAACAGATCCTGCAAAAGACCCCGGATACGCGCCAGACCGCGCTGTTCTCGGCCACCATGCCGCCAGCGATCAAGCGCATCGCCAAGACCTATCTGCGCGACGCGGCCGAAGTGACCGTCGCCGCCAAGACCGGCACCGCCGACAATATCCGCCAGCGCTACTGGATGGTGAGCGGCATGCAGAAGACCGAAGCGCTGACCCGCATCCTGGAAGCCGAGCCGTTCGACGGCATGATCATTTTCGCCCGTACCAAGCTCGGTACCGAAGAACTGGCGTCCAAACTGCAGGCGCGCGGCTTTGCCGCCACGGCGATCAACGGCGACATGCAGCAGGCGCAGCGCGAACGCACCATCGAGCAGCTCAAGAACGGCAAGATCGACATCCTGGTGGCCACCGACGTGGCCGCGCGCGGTCTGGACGTGGAGCGCATCAGCCACGTGATCAACTACGACGTGCCGTCTGACCCGGAAAGCTACACCCACCGCATCGGCCGCACCGGCCGCGCCGGCCGCAGCGGCGAAGCGATCCTGTTCATCACCCCGCGCGAGCAGGGTCTGCTCAAGGCGATCGAACGCGCCACGCGCCAGCCGGTCGCGCCGCTCACGCTGCCGACCGTCAAAGCCGTCAATGACGTGCGGATCGCCAAATTCAAGGACCAGATCACCGAGGCGATCGCCGCCGGCGGCCTGGACGTATTCCGCTCGCTGATCGAAGAATACGAACGCGAACAGAACGTGCCGGCCATCGAGATTGCCGCTGCGTTGGCGCGCCTGGCGCGCGGCGATGTGCCGCTGCTGCTGGAAAAGCCGAACCGCGAAGCCAAGTCCGCCCCGTCCTGGAAGGAAGAGGCGCCGATGGCCCGCGCGCCGCGCTCGGACGCGCCGCAGCGTCCCGATCGCGGTGACGCGCCTGCCTTCAAGCGCGAGCGCACAGCGCGTCCGCAGGAAGACGGCATGGGCACTTTCCGTATCGAAGTCGGTCACGCGCATGGCGTCAAGCCGGGCAATATCGTGGGCGCCATCGCCAACGAGGCGGGCATCGAGTCCAAGTACATCGGCCGCATCGAGATTTACGACGACTACAGCATGCTCGATCTGCCGTCGGACATGCCGCCGGATCTGATCGACCACCTGAAAGGCGTGTGGGTCGCCGGCCAGCAGCTCAACATCACCCGTGATGGCGAGGCGCCGGCGCCAAAAAAGGCGAGCGCGCCAAAGAAAGCCGGCGGCGACCGCCGCTTCGAGGAGAAAAAGCTGGGACCTAAAAAATCCTACGACTCCAAGAAGAAGGAGCATCGCAAGGGACCGAAGCCAGCTTGATTTCAGACGCTTCGCAGCACGTCCTGTTCATCTGCAGCAGGAATCAATGGCGCAGCCCGACGGCGGAACAGGTTTTCCGCCGCCGTCCGGGCTTGTCGGTGCGTTCGGCCGGGACCAGTCCCAACGCGCGGCGCACGGTGTCCGAGAACGACATCGCTTGGGCCAGCGTGATCATGGTGATGGAAGAGAAGCACAAGTCGCGCTTGAAGGCGCAATTCGGGCGCTTGCTCGATGGGCGGATCATTCACGTGCTCGATGTGCCCGATGACTACAAATACATGGATCCGGAGCTGATCGACTTGCTCGAGCAGTCCGTGATCCCTTTGCTCAGCTAATACGTCGTCCTCGTGGAGGCGGGGACCCATAGCGCGCTAACGCTTAGAGTGAGAATTTCTCTGAGTTGCCGTCGCCTGGGTCCCCGCCAAGGGGGCCGCCGAGGCCGATGAAGACGTATCAGTGTGCGCTGGCTGGTATCGGGGCTGCCACGGTTGCCCCAATCTTATCCTTCACCAGCAACCACAGTGCTGCCGAAATGGCCAGCGACCCGCCGCAAATCACATACAGCACGCTATTGTTCCCGGCAGTCTTGAGCACAAATCCCACCCCGGTCGACATCAGCTGCGGTAGCACCACCGACAGATTGAACACGCCCATGAAAAAGCCCATGCGGCTCTTGTCGACTTTGTCGCTCATGATCGCGAACGGCAGGCTGACGATGGCGCTCCAGCCGATGCCGGCGACCGCGATCAGCACATACAGCATGAGCGGCGTGCGCGCATACGCGGCGATGGCGAAGTAGGCAGCAGCCATGATGGCCACGCACGCAGCCTGGGTGTTGATGCGGCCGATACGGCGCGCCACGGGCCCCAGCACCAGCGCCGGCAGCAGAAAGCCCACGGTATTCAAGATGGCGAACGAGTAGGCGATCACCTGGCCGCTCATCACATTGGCCTGCGCCTCGGGCAGCCCGGCCGGCACGATATGGGTCTGGATGAAGCCATAGGTGTATACGAACATCGACTGCACCCCCAGCCACGAAAAGCCATGCGCGATATAGATGCGCCACAGTTGGCCCCAGTCGGCACGTGTTGTTTCCACGGTCCCGACGGCGTTGTCGGCCGTAGGCGCCAGCTCGCGCTGCTCCTTGATGAAGAACATCGGCACCACCGAGAACGCCAGCACCACGAACGCGCCCAGCGAAATCAGTGTCTCATTGCCGAACGTGGCGCCCACCAGATACGCCATCACGCCCCAGAAGCCGGAGATGGTCTGCATCCAGGTGTAGCCCTTGGTGCGGGCGTCGCCTTCGGGCGTGAGGTCGGCGATGATGGAGCGGGTGGGATTGAAGCTGATATTGATCGACAAATCGAGCACCAGCGCGATCACCACCGCCACCGCGAGGATATTGCCCACGCCGAGCAGGCGGTCGACCACGTCGATGCGCGGGAGCAGGAACACCATCAGCGCAGCCAGCGTGCCGCCGATCAGGATAAAGGGCCGGCGCCGCCCGCCCCAGAACCAGGCCTTGTCGCTGATCAGGCCAATCAATACCTGGCCCAGGATGCCGGCGGTCGGGCCGGCCGCCCACACGATGCCGATCTGGTGGATCTCGAGCCCGAACTTGGTCGACAGGATCCAGCTGAGCGCCGAAATCTGGATGCACAGCGCGAAGCCCATCGCCGTCGACGGCAGGCTCATCGTTGCATAGAAAAAGTTACTCAAGCGCTTCTGCATGTCCAGCATGGTGTCCCCATCGATTCTGTTATTTGACTACAATTTTGCCTGTTTTTGTTGGTTTGGCGCGTCAATTCTACTATGGAACGGTTTGGATTGACACTTAGAAATCGCCATGTTACTTTGCTACAAATTACACAAACTCTCCGGCGCTCGTACGGACAGTACCATTTGGGGACACTGATGCACATGCAATTCTCGGCCATCAAGCCGCGCCTGACCTTCTGGCAGTTGTGGAACATGAGCTTCGGCTTTTTCGGCATCCAGTTCGGCTTCGCGCTGCAGAACTCGAACAGCAGCCGCATCTTTTCGACGCTGGGCGCTTCGCCCGACGATCTGCCGTGGTTCTGGCTGGCCGCGCCCGTCACGGGCTTGCTGGTGCAGCCCATCATCGGCTACCTGAGCGACAATACCTGGCACCCTTCGTGGGGCCGGCGCCGTCCCTTCTTCTTCGCCGGCGCGCTGCTCGCGACCATGGCCATGTTCCTGATGCCGAATTCGACCGCGATCTGGATGGCTGTCTTCGCGTTGTGGATCATGGATGCCTCGATCAATGTAGCCATGGAGCCGTTCCGCGCCTTCGTCGGCGACAAGCTCGATCCTTCGCAGCAGACCTCCGGCTTCGCGATGCAGACCTTCTTCATCGGCTGCGGCTCGGTGATCGCCTCGCTCCTGCCCAGCATGTTCGATGCGGCGGGCTTCTCCAACGTCGCCGTCAACGGCAGCATTCCCGAGACCGTGCGCTATTCCTTCTACGTGGGCGGCATCGCCTTCATCGGCGCGGTGCTGTGGACCGTGGCCAGCACCGACGAAATCCCGCCGGCCGACCTGGCCCGCTTCCGTGCCGAACGCGCCAGTAATGGCGGCCTGGCCAAGGCCATCAAGGAAATCCTGGCCGGCTTCGGCAAAATGCCGCTGACCATGCGCCAGCTGGCGGCGGTCCAGTTCTTCTCCTGGAGCGCGCTGTTCGTCATGTGGGTCAACACCACCAACGCGATCGCGGCCAATGTCTACAACACGACCGACGCCCAGTCCGATGCGTTCCAGAGCGCCGGCAACTGGGTGGGCGTCATGTTCGCCGTGTATAACGCCGTGTCGGCGATCGCGGCCTTCATCCTGCCGGTCATCGCACGCAAGACCAACCGCAAAGTGCTGCACATGCTCTGCCTGGCCATCGGCGGCGTCAGCCTGGCCAGCATCATGTTCATTCATACCAAAGAGATGCTGCTGGTGCCGATGGTCGGCGTGGGCATCGCCTGGGCCAGCATCCTGACAGTCCCTTACGCCATCCTGGCGGGCTCGCTGCCGGCCGAGAAGATGGGCTACTACATGGGCGTTTTCAACTTCTTCGTCGTCATTCCCCAGATCGTCGCGGGCCTGATCCTCGGTCCCATCACGGTCAAGTACCTGGGCGGGCATGCGGTCAACGCGCTGGCGCTGGGTGGCGCCTGCATGATCATCGGCGGCCTGTGCACCCTGATGGTCAAGGACGACGCGGTTGCGTCCAAATAACTGGCGTCTTGTTTTGTCAACTTGTCGTATCCTTGCGGGTTCACGACAGGAGTAAATACATGGCAATTCAAGAAATCAAGACCATCCCATTCGCCGGGCAGAAGCCCGGCACGTCCGGACTGCGCAAAAAAGTGACGGAATTCCGTCAGCCCGGCTATCTCGAAAACTTCGTCCAGGCGCTGTTCGACACCCTGGGCGACTGCGCCGGCCAGACCCTGGTGGTCGGCGGCGACGGCCGCTATTTCAACCGCCAGGCGATCCAGGTGATCCTGCGCATGGCGGCCGCGCACGGCTACGCCAAGGTGCTGGTCGGCCGCGGCGGCATTCTGTCCACCCCGGCGCTAAGCTGTGTGGTGCGCAAACACGAAGCAGCCGGCGGCATCGTGCTGTCGGCCAGCCATAACCCGGGCGGGCCGGACGGCGACTTCGGCATCAAGTACAACATCGCCAACGGCGGCCCGGCGCCAGAGCGTATCACCGACGAGGTGTACCGCCGCACCGGCGCGATCGCCTCGTACCGCATCAGCGACGCGCCCGACACCAATCTGGACCAGGTGGGCAGCGCCCGCATCGAGCAGATGCAGGTAGAGGTCATCGATTCGGTGGCCGACTACGCCCAGCTGATGGCGCGCCTGTTCGACTTCGACGCCATCCGCGCCATGTTCGCGCGCGGCTTCACGATGCGCTTCGACGCCATGAGCGCCGTCACCGGCCCGTATGCGCACGCCATTTTCGAGGGCATCCTCGGCGCGCCCGCCGGCACCGTGATCCATGGCGAACCGCTGGAAGACTTCGGCGGCCACCATCCCGATCCAAACCCGGTCAATGCGGCCGGCCTGGTGGCGCTCATGAACGCGCCGCACGCGCCCGACTTCGGCGCCGCCTCCGACGGCGACGGCGACCGCAACATGATCGTCGGCCGCGGTATCGCCGTCAGCCCGGCCGACAGCCTGGCCATCATCGCGGCCAACGCGGGCGCGGCGCCCGGCTACCGCGCTGGCCTGAAAGGCATCGCCCGTTCGATGCCCACGTCCGGCGCACCGGACCGGGTGGCCGCCGCGCTCGGCATCAAATGCTACGAAACCCCGACCGGCTGGAAGTACTTTGGCAATCTGATGGATGCCGGCCTGGTGACCTTGTGCGGCGAAGAGAGCTACGGCACCGGTTCCGACCATATCCGCGAAAAGGACGGTCTGTGGGCGGTTCTGTTCTGGCTCAATCTGCTGGCGGCGACCGGTAAGCCTGTCGCAACGCTCGTGCACGAGCACTGGGCCCGTTTCGGCCGCAATGTGTATTCGCGCCACGACTACGAAGCGGTCGATTCCGTCGCCGCGCATGGCGTGATGGATCACCTGCGTGAAGCCTTGCCCGGCCTGGTGGGCAAACAGGTAGGCGGCCACACGGTGGCGCTGGCCGACGATTTTGCCTATACCGATCCGGTGGACGGCTCGGTGGCCAAGGGGCAGGGCATCCGTATCGTCATGACCGACGGCGCGCGCATCGTGTTCCGCCTGTCCGGCACCGGCACCGAAGGCGCCACCATCCGTCTGTATCTCGAACTGTACGAGGCCGATCAGGCGCGTCATGGGCAAGACGCCCAGGACCTGCTGTCGGACCTTGCGCAAGCGGCCGACGCATTGGCCGAATTGAAGGCGCGCACTGGCCGCCAGGCGCCGTCCGTGATCACCTGATCCTCTCATCCACCACAGGAAACCCATGAAATTGTCCGCCCTCGCAATCTCCCTGGCGCTCGCCATCGGCGCCGCCAGCGCTCCCGCCAACGCCCAGGTAGCGGCCAAGCCCTTCCTGTGGGAGAACGCGACGGTGTATTTCATGCTGACCGACCGCTTCAACAACGCCAACAAGGCCAACGACCTGGCCTACGGGCGCAAGGCCGACGGCGCTGTCCTGCGCAGCTACATGGGCGGCGACTTCGCCGGCATCACCGCCAAGATCCGCGAAGGCTACTTCGAGGCGCTGGGTGTGGACGCCTTGTGGATCTCGCCGCCGGTGGAGCAGAACCACGCCAGCACCGACGAAGGCACGGGCGTCTCGTACGGCTTCCACGGCTATTGGGCCAAGGACTTCACCAGCGTCGACGCCAACCTGGGCACGGAAGCGGACCTGCACGAGCTGGTCGACACCGCGCACGCACATGGCTTGCGCGTGCTGCTCGACGTGGTCATGAACCATACCGGCCCGGTCACCAAGGCCGATCCGGCCTGGCCTAAAGAGTGGATCCGCCTTGACCCGCTGTGCACCTACAAGGATGCGGCGACCACGGTCGACTGCGCAATCGTCAAGAACCTGCCCGACGTGCGCACCGACAGCAACAAGAATGTGAAGCTGCCGCCGACGCTGGTGGCCAGATGGAAGAAGGAAGGGCGCTACGAGCGCGAAGTGCAGGAGCTCGACGACTTTTTCAAGCGCACCGGCTATCCGCGCGCGCCGCGCTACTACCTGATCAAATGGCATGCCGACTGGGTGCGCAAGTACGGTTTCGACGGCTTCCGCGGCGACACCGTCAAGCACACCGAACCTGGCGTGTGGAAGGAACTCAAGACCGTCGCCAGCGAGGCCTATGAGGACTGGAAGCGCGCCAACCCATCCAAAAAGCTGGGCGACGATAAGTTCTTCATGGTCTCCGAGGTGTACAACTATTCGATCGCCCACGGTCACAAGTTCGACATGGGGCGCGGCCAGCTGGTCGACTTTTATGCGAATGGCTTCGACAGCATGATCAATTTCAGCCTGCCGACCGATGCGAAGAAGGGTTACGAGGAGCTGTTCAGTTCCTACTCGAAGGTGTTGCACGGACCTTTGGAAGGCAACGGCATCCTCAATTATATGAGCTCGCACGACGACGCCAATCCCTTCGATCCGCTGCGCACGCGCGCGTTCGAAACGGCGACCAAGCTGATGCTCGCACCCGGCGCCGCGCAAATCTACTACGGCGACGAAACGGCGCGCCTGCTCAAGATCGACGGCGCCGTCGGCGACGCCACGCTGCGCTCGTTCATGAACTGGGACGACCTGGCCAGCAACGCCGTGCGTCCCGGCTACCGCGTGGGCGATCTGCACTACCACTGGACGCGTCTGGGCCTGTTCCGCAAGGCTCACCCGGCGGTGGGGGCGGGCGTGCACACGCAGATGCAGACCAGTCCCTACACCTTCAAGCGCGTGCTCGAGCGGGGCGACTTGCGCGACCGCGTGGTCGTGGCGCTCGATCTGGCCAAGGACAAGCCGGCCGTGGTCAGTGTGGCCGGCGTGTTCGGCGACGGGCAGACGGTGCGCGACTACTATTCCGGGAAGACGGCCGTGGTCGCCGACGGCAAGGTCACGATCGATGCCGGGAATGCCATCGTCCTGATCGGCTACTAAGGTCGCCCTCGCGCAGGCGGGGGCCCATAGCGCGTCCCCGAAGTTGTTCAAGGTGCCATGGGGCCCCGCCTGCACGAGGACGAATCCCGCCGGTTTCTTCCAGCACTTCTTTGGTGCATTTCGTACAATAGGGTATGCTACGCGCGAACCTGCCCTATTTATCGCGATGACCAAAGAATCCGACTCCGAACCGAAATACAGCCGCACCGCTTATGCCGATGGTCCGCGCCTGCTGGCCGACATCGGCGCGACCCATGCGCGCTTTGCCCTCGAAACCGCTCCCGGCGTGCTGCGCTCGGTGCGCGTGCTCAAATGCGATGACTTCACCGGCATCGTGCCCCTGCTGCATTCCTACCTGGACGACCACAAGAACATCCGGCTGAACCACGCCGCGTTCGCGCTCGCCAATCCGATCAGCGGCGACATGATCCGCATGACCAACCGCGACTGGACCTTCTCCACCGACGAGGTGCGGCGCGAACTGGGGCTGAACACGCTGCTGATCGTGAACGACTTCACAGCGCTGGCGATGTCGCTGCCCGGCCTGTCGGGCGCCGATCTGATGCAGGTGGGCGGCGGCGCCCCCGCCTCGAACGCGGTGATCGGCGTGCTGGGACCGGGCACGGGCCTGGGTGTCTCTGGCGTCATTCCCACCATCGACGGTTTCGTCACGCTCGGCTCCGAAGGCGGCCACGTCAACTTCGCGCCGGCCGACGAGCGCGAGTTCGCCATCCTCCAGTACGCATGGAAGGAATGGCCGCACGTATCGAACGAACGCCTCATCTCCGGCCCCGGTATGGAAATCACCTACCGCGCGCTGGCCGAACGCAACGGCGTGAAAGCCAAGCCGCGCACGTCGCCCGAAATCATCAGCGGCGCGCTCGACGAGAACGACGCCCTGTGCGTCGAAGTGCTCGAATGCTTCTGCGGCATGCTGGGCGGGGCCGCCGCCAACCTGGCGGTGACGCTGGGCGCCTTCGGCGGTATCTTCATCGGCGGTGGCATCGTGCCGCGGATGGCCGAACTGTTCGCCAAATCGGGCTTCCGCGCCCGCTTCGAGGCCAAAGGCCGCTTCACCAGTTATCTGGCGGAGATTCCAACCTACGTGATCATGACGCCGAATCCGGCGTTCTACGGCGTGGCGACGATTCTGTCCGAGCACCTGCGCGGGCGCAGCGGTGCCAACACCCTGATGGAGCGAGTGCAGCATCTGCAGCACGAACTGTCGCCGGCCGAGCAGCGCGTGGCCACGTTGGTGCTCGAGCATCCACGCAAGGTGCTGGGCGAGCCGATCGCCGAGATCGCGCGCCTGGCCGACGTCAGCCAGCCGACCGTGATTCGTTTCTGCCGTTCGCTCGGCTTCCTGGGTCTGGCCGACTTCAAGCTCAAGTTCGCCAGCAGTCTGACCGGCACCATCCCTGTGCGCCACAGCCAGGTGCGGGTGTCGGACAGCACGCACGATCTGTCGGCCAAGGTGATCGACAATACCGTGTCGGCGATCCTGAAATTCCGTGACCAGCTGGACGTGGTCTCGATTGACCGTGCCATCGACCTGTTGCGCAACGCGCGCCGTGTCGAGTTTTACGCGATGGGCAATTCGCGGGTGGTGGCGCTGGACGGCCAGCACAAGTTCTTCCGCTTCCGTATTCCGACCGCGGCGTACGGCGACTCGCACCTGTTCAAACTGGCCGCCGAGCTGCTCAAGCCGGGCGACGTGGTGATTGTCATTTCAACGTCCGGCCAGCTGCCGGAATTGCTGGAGGCGGTCGATGCGGCGCGCGCCGCCGGTGCGTCGGTCATTGCCATCACCAGCAGCAAGTCGGCGCTGGCGAAAAAGGCGACGGTGTGCCTGGCGGTCGATCACAGCGAAGACAGCACGTCCTTCCTGTCGATGATCTCGCGGATCTTGCAGCTGCTGCTGATCGATATTATGTCGGTCGGGATTTCACTGGGGCCGCAGGCGGTCAGCGACAGCGATGCGGAGAAAAAGCGGATGCTCATTTCTCACCTCGACATTTAACGGTCCTCGACAAACACCACCGCAGTCCGCGCCGGGATGTGCATCATCCCGGTCGCACTGTCGTATCGCGCCTGCGCGGCGCGCGGGTCAGCCCGATGCGCCGGGTGCAAACGCATACGCTTGCCAACCGTCGCGTCGAGCGCGATCGCACGGTCTTCCTTATCCACATTGATGAAGTAATCCACCGCCTTGAAGCGGGCGCCCGGATACCCCTTGCCGTCGATACGGGCCCCGATCACGGTCGCCACCTGCGCCGAACCCGTATTGAAGAAGCGCAGCCGCTTGCCGATGTCGGCCGCGCTGCGCAGCCGGAACAGCGTGGAACTGGCGCGAATGCGCAGCAGATCGCGGAAGGCATCGCGCGCAAAAGCGATGTCGGCCGGCGTGGGCTTGAGCGCCGCATCGGCCAGCAACGGTTTGATCAGCGCGTAGTCCTTCCCATTGTCGGCGGCCGGCGGCAGCCCGCTGCCGAAGTAATTGTCCTGATACGACCAGTCGATGCGGTTGAACCAGTCGCCCGAATTGAAGCTGTTGCGGTCCAGCGACTTCGAGCGCAGCGTATCGATTCCCGCATGGAAGTAAGCCACGCCCTGGCTGAAGGCATTGATGGCCGCGCCCAGGATCTGCACGCGCGTTCGCTCGGCGCTGGTGGCGGACAGCGGCAGCTTGATCGCATTGATGTCGTACAGCGTCTGGTTGTCGTGGTTCTCGACGTAGTTGACCGCTTCGCCGGGTTCGCTGGCATACCCTGCAGCCTGGCCGCCGTAGTCGATATTCTCGAGCGCCATCGCGCTGCCATCCCAGGTTGGCAAGCGGTAGCTGCGCACCGATCCCGCCAGTCCCACCTTGACCATGTCCGACGCTTTCATCAGGTCGCTCAGCGGGCGCTCGTCGGCCTGCGCGTTGCGGTCGTACACGAGGCCATTGATATAGCCCTGACGCTTGAACAGATCGATGCCGGAGTCGCCCGCGCTGCCGCCGCGTACCGCGTCGCGCCCCCGGTCGCTGAAGGTGCCGATGCCGCTGCCGTTCAACGACAGCTGCGATGCCTGCACAAAGCGGGCGCCGTTTTCCACTTCGCCGAAATTCCAGCCTTCGCCGATCAAATTCACATGACGGCCGGCGGCGCGGTTCACGCGCGCCTGCAGATGCTCCATGGCGGCGCGCGGCTGGTGTCCCATCAGGTCGAAACGGAAGGAGTCGATGCGGTAGTGGTGCGTCCATAGCTCGGCCGAATCGACCATCAGCTTTTCCATCATTGTGTTTTCGGTCGCGGTGTTGTCGCAGCAGGTCGACTGCTCGACCTTGCCGGCAGCATCGAGCCGATGGTAGTAGCCGGGCACGATGCGGTCCAGGACCGCCCGTTCCTTCTGGCCCGCCGCGAACGTGTGGTTGTAGACCACGTCCATGCCGACCCGCAGGCCGATGCGGTGCAGGTTCATCACCATCTCGCGGAACTCGATGATGCGGCGCGCACCGTCGGCGGCGTCGCTGGCGTAGCTGCCTTCGGGCGCGCTGTAATGGTAAGGGTCGTAGCCCCAGTTGAAGCAATCGGTTTTCGCGCTTGCCATGACCAGCGCCTGCTGGGCGTCGCTGTCCGCTGCGCCTTGGGGCGTGGGCGCGGCGCAGCCCTGTTCCGGCACGGTGGCAATGTCGTACACGGGCAGCAGGTGGATATCGGTCATGCCGGCGGCGGAGAGCGCGGCAAGGTGCCGCATGCCGTTCGAGGCGTTCTCGCCGAAGGCCGTGTATTTGCCGCGTTTGGCAAGCGGCACGCTGGCATCGTTGATCGAGAAGTCGCGCACGTGCAGTTCGTAGACCACCATGTCGGTCTGCGCCTTGACCTTCGATGGCGCCGTGTGCCGGTCCCAGCCTGCGGGCTTGAGCGCTGGGGAGGCCAGGTCGGCGATGTAGCTGCGCGCCGAATCGGTGGTCAGGCTGATGGAGTAGGGATCGGTGACCAGGTTGCGCACCAGGCCCGCGCTGGGCGCGACCACGTCGACCACGTAGCGATAGTATTTGCCGGACAGGTCGCCGGGCTGGCGGGCGCTCCAGATGCCGGTGGCGGGGGCGGCCTGCATGGGAGCGATGGCGGTGGCGGCGCCGTTCCCCTTATCGTAGGTGCACACCGCTACCTGCTGCGCGGTGGGCGCCCACAGTTTGAACGAGGTGCCGCGCGCCGACGGATGCGCGCCGAGATCCGGCGCATGGGCGGCGGCCGCGTATAGATCGTCGAGCGCGCCCGCCACTTGAATTCGCGTGGCGGCGGCCACCCGGCCGTCGGCGGACTCCTGGGCCAGCACCAGCTGCTGGCGGTGCAGCCCGGCCAGCTGCGCCAGCGCGGAGGCGGGCAGCTCCAGCACCGGGCCGGCCCCCATGTAGGCGAAGCGCTGCGGGACCTGTGCGGAGGACACCGTCATCGGCAGGGCGCCCGCGGCGCCGTCGATGCGGCCGTTCACCAGCGCGATGGCGCCGGCGGGGGAGTAGTAAAGCTTGAAGATGGCGGCAGGATCGGCGCCCGCCCAGCGCGCGCGCCGGCGGTCGATCCATGCCGCGCGTGCCTCGAGCGGCGCGGCGCCGGCCTGCAGCACGGTCTGGAACGGCGCGTCGCACGCGGCCAGCGGCACGGCGGCACTGGCCGGCCCGGCGAGGCAGGCGAGAAAAACGGCGGCGGTGCGGATCGTCAAACGCATGGGAAATCCTGATTAATTACCCAAGTTACAGAATTTCGCACCCGGGCGCTGCAATGGAATCAGGAGTTTAGCCCATTTTATGTAGTTGTACTACGCGTCAGTGCGCCGATAATTGTCCGTCATTTTGTAGCGCGTGGCGTACCAGCCGAAGGCGATCGCCGCCGTCATCGCGAAGGCGGCGAAGAAGAACATCTGGAAGGCCGCCACGCTGATGCCGCTGCTGCTCACATGGGCGATCAGCGCCTCGTTCTTGACGCCCTTGTTGGCGATCAGGACCCACAGATTGCCGACGGTCGTGGCCAGGAACCAGAACGCCATGATCACGCCCTTCATGGACTTGGGGGCCTGGCTGTATGCGAATTCGAGGCCGGTGGCGGCGACCAGCACTTCGCCGAAGGTCAGCAGCGCGTATGGCAGCACCTGCCAGGTCATGGAGACCGGCGTGCCGCCATCGATGGCCAGCTGCACGGTGCCGATCACGATCCACGAGAGGCTGGAGAACACGATCCCGGTCGTCATGCGGCGCAGCGGCGTCGGTTCTATGCCGGCCTTGCGCAGCAGCGGGAAGACCACCACGTTATTGAAGGGGATGAACAGCATCACCAGCAGCGGATTGAGTGCCTGCATCTGGGCCGCCACGAAGGTGAAGCTGCTGCCGAACAGGGTGATGGTCGGCGCGACCATGGCATTGGCCTGCACGATCCAGGTCGAAGCCTTCTGGTCGAACAGCGAATAGAAGGGCGTGGCCAGTGCGAACACGATCAGCACCCGTAGCACGGCGCGCACGCCGTCGACCGCTTCGTCGGGATGCGTGCCGCGCGCGCGTTCGAGCTGCATGGCGGTGCCGATCCCGCCGAAGGCGAGCAGCAGCACCAGCGCCGTGCAGGCGGCGATCACGAAGTCCCACGAGTACGACATCGCCAGCGATGCGCAAGCGCCGGCAGCGCCCAGCAGCGCGATATACAGGCCCGCGCGGCCCGGGCCGTCGGCGCGCGCCAGCAAGGCGGTGCGGCAGACGTTGAGGAAGGAGTGCGGATCGGCCGGGGCGGGCGGCAGGTGCACGTATTTTTCGCGGCCGCACCAGAACACGATGGTGGCAATGAACATCAGCACGCCGGGGATGCCGAAGGCGACCGAGGCGCCATAGTTCTTGAGGAAGACCGGCATCAGCAGCGACGCGAAGAAGGAGCCGAAGTTGATGATCCAGTAGAAGACGTCATAGACGACCTTGGCCTTGTTCTTGTTGGTCTGGTCGAACTGGTCGCCGACGAAGGTCGAGACCAGCGGCTTGATGCCGCCCGAGCCGAGCGCGATCAAAAACAGGCCGGTATAGAAGCCGGTAACGTTGTCGTCCCAGATCGCCAGACAGGCGTGGCCGGCGCAGTAGACGAGGCTGAGCCAGAGGATGGTGTCGTATTTGCCGAAGAAGCGGTCGGCGATCCAGCCGCCCAGCAGCGGGAAGAAATAGACGCCGATGACGAAGGTGTGGAACACGTCCTTGGCAGCGCCGGCGCGGTCGGCGCCTGGCATGAACAGCAGCAGGGTCCCGATCAGGAAGGGGGTGAGGATGTTGCGCATCCCGTAAAAGCTGAAACGCTCGCAGCCTTCACTGCCGATGATGAAGGGGATTTGGCGGGGCATTGGCCCGTTTCCGTCCTGTTTTTCCAACTGCGACATCGTTACTCCTGTGCTTAGACCAAGTGGCGATCCTAAGCTGTAAGCATGAAGTATTGCAATACAAGATTTTTTGTCTGTAGTTTGACTACCGTGCGGATGCGCTGAAAATCATGCATGCATTCCTAAGCTGTTGATTCCATGGGATTAAGTAGGAAAAATACCAGTTCCGTGCAATATTGTGAAATGGCGGTAAGTGATGTATATTATCTACAAATACAACACAGAGACACCTCATGCCGACTCCAATTACCCCTTGGTGGCGCGAAGCCATCATCTATCAGGTTTATCCGCGCAGCTTCCTCGACACCAATGGCGACGGCGTGGGCGACCTGCCCGGCATTACCGCCAAACTCGATTACATCGCCTCGCTGGGCGTCGATATCGTCTGGATCTCGCCGTTCTTCAAGTCGCCGATGAAGGACTTCGGTTACGACGTTTCGGACTACTGCGACGTCGATCCCCTGTTCGGCAACCTCGCCGACTTTGACGCGCTGATCGCCAAGGCGCACAGCCTGGGCATCAAGATCATGATCGACCAGGTCATGTCGCACACCGCCGAGGCGCATCCCTGGTTCGTCGAGAGCCGCAAGAGCCGCGACAATCCCAAAGCCGACTGGTACGTGTGGGCCGATCCGCGCCCGGACGGCAACCCGCCCAACAACTGGCTGTCCGTCTTTGGCGGCTCGTCGTGGCACTGGGATACGCGCCGCAAGCAGTACTACCTGCATAACTTCCTGGTCAGCCAGCCGGACATGAACTTCCACAATCCGCAAGTGCAGCAGGCGCACCTGGACAGCCTGCGCTTCTGGCTTGAGCGCGGCGTCGACGGCGTGCGCATGGACGCCTGTAATTTCCATTTCCACGATCCCGAATTGCGCAGCAATCCGCCGGCCGTCAATCGCGACACCGCCACCGTATCCGACGTCAACCCGTACGGCATGCAAGCGCACGTGTACGACAAGACCCGTCCCGAGAACCTGGCCTTCCTGCAGAAGATCCGCGCGTTGCTCGATGAATTCGGCGCCATCTCGATCGGCGAAGTCGGGGCCGACGACAACCTGCGCGTGATGGCCGACTACACGGCCGACGGCGACAAGCTGCACATGGCCTACAGCTTCAACCTGCTCACGCCGGTCTTCACCGCGGGCTACATCCGCAGCCAGGGCGAGGAATTCGAAGCGCGCGTGAAGGGCGGCTGGGCTTCCTGGTCGGTCGGTAACCACGACGTGCAGCGAGTGATGACGCGCTGGGGCGGCAAGAATCCGACGCCGGCCGTGGCGCGCCTGGTGCTGGCGATGCAGCTGGCGCTCAAGGGCACGCCTTGCCTGTATCAGGGCGATGAACTGGCGCTGACCGAAGCGGACGTGCCGTTCGAACTGCTGCAAGACCCGTACGGCATCACCTTCTGGCCCGAGTTCAAAGGCCGTGACGGCTGCCGCACGCCGATGCCGTGGGATGCGTCGGCGCCCAACGCCGGATTCACGAGCGGTGAACCCTGGCTGCCGGTGGCCGAGCAGCACATCGCATCGGCCGCGTCGCTGCAGGAGAACGATCCTGATTCAACGCTCAATTTTGCGCGCCGCCTGATCAAGTGGCGCCGCCAGCAGCCGCAACTCACGCGCGGCGAGATCAAGTTCTTCGACGCGCCGGAACCGGTGCTGGCGTTGCAGCGCGACCTGGAAGGGCATGCGCCGCTGGTGGCCGTGTTCAATCTGGGACCGGACCCGGTGACGGTGACCTTGCCGGCGGTGGCCGACGCGGTTGCCATGACCGGGCACGGCATGCCGGGCAGCGTGGATGGCAGCACGGTCACGCTGCCGCCTTACGGCGCCTGGTTCGGTATCAAGAACTGACTATGAACGCTCCCGCCGATCCGGAGAAATTTGCCCGCACGGCGTTCGCCGACGGCCCGCGCCTGTTGGCCGACATCGGCGCGACGCATGCGCGCTTCGCGCTGCAAACGGCGCCCGACGTGTTCCGCTCGGTGCGCGTGCTGCGCTGCGACGACTTCGAAGGCATCGTGCCGCTGCTGCGCTTTTATTTGTCGGACCATGACGAAGCGCCGCTGCACCACGCGGCGCTGGCCGTGGCCAATCCCGTCAACGGCGACCAAGTCCGGATGACCAATCGCGACTGGCAGTTCTCGACCGACGCCGTGCGGCGCGAGCTGGGACTGCAGACGCTATTGATCGTCAACGACTTCACCGCGCTGGCGATGGCGATCCCGGGCTTGAAAGGCGACGATCTGATGAAGGTCGGCGGCGGCACGCAGGCCGGCAATGCCGTGATCGGCGTGCTGGGGCCGGGAACGGGTCTCGGCGTGTCGGGCGTGATTCCGACCGTGGATGGTTTCGTCACGCTCGGCTCCGAGGGCGGCCACGTCAACTTCGCGCCCGCCGACGAGCGCGAATTCGCGATCCTGCAGTTCGCCTGGAAGGAGTGGCCGCACGTGTCGAACGAGCGCCTCATTTCCGGTCCCGGCATGGAAATCATGTACCGCGCGCTGGCGCACCGCAACGGTGTGCAGGCGCCGCCGCGCACCTCGCCCGAGATTATCAGCGGCGCGCTCGACGAGCGCGATGCGCTGTGCCTGGAAGTGCTGGAGTGCTTCTGCGGCATGCTGGGCGGGGCGGCAGCCAATCTGGCCGTCACGCTCGGCTCCTTTGGCGGCATCTTCATTGGCGGCGGCATCGTGCCGCGCATGGGGGAGTGGTTTGCCACCTCGCCGTTCCGCGCGCGCTTTGAAGCCAAGGGACGCTTCTCGACCTATCTGGCCGATATTCCGACCTTTGTCATCACCACGCCCAATCCTGCCTTCCACGGTGTCGCCACGATCCTGTCTGAGCACCTGCGCGGGCGCAGCGGCGCCAACACGCTCATGGAGCGCATTGGACACCTGCAGCATGAACTCACGCCAGCCGAACAGCGCGTGGCCACGCTGGTGCTCGAGCATCCGCGCCTGGTGCTCAACGAGCCGATCGCCGGCATCGCGCGCCTGGCCGAAGTGAGCCAGCCGACCGTGATCCGTTTTTGCAGATCGCTGGGCTTTTTGGGGCTGGCCGACTTCAAGCTCAAGTTCGCCAGCAGTTTGACCGGCGCCATCCCCGTGCGCCACAGCCAGGTGCGCACCGGCGACAGCACGCACGACGTGTCTGCCAAGGTGATCGACAACACGGTGTCGGCCATTCTCAAGTTCCGCGATCAGCTCGACGTGCGTTCGATCGACCGCGCCATCGAACTGCTCACGCGCGCCAACCGGGTCGAGTTCTACGCGCTCGGTAATTCGCGCGTGGTGGCGCTCGACGGCCAGCACAAATTCTTCCGCTTCCGCATCCCCACCGCATCGTATGGCGACTCGCATCTGTTCACGCTGGCGGCAGAATTGCTGCAGCCGGGTGACGTGGTGGTGGCCATTTCGAATTCGGGGCGTTTGCCTGAATTGCTGACGGCGGTGGAGGCGGCGCGTGCAGCCGGCGCCGACGTGATCGCGATCACCAGCAGCGGTTCGCCGTTGGCCAAAAAGGCGACCGTGTGCCTGGCGGTGGACCATGCCGAGGACAGCACAACGTTCCTGTCGATGATTTCACGGGTGCTGCAACTGCTCTTGATCGATATTCTGTCGGTGGGGATTTCGCTGGGCGCGCAGGCGCAGCAGGATGGGGAGAAGGCGGAGGCGGATCAGCGCCAGATGCTGATCTCGCACCTGGGCAGCTGAGAAGTTCGATTAAGGCCAGCTGGCGCTGGTACGGGCCAGTGGATTGCGCTCTTTGCGCCATTGCTCGAGCGGCAGGGGCAAGCCCGATTCGTCGTCGTCGATGAGGATCTCGGGATTGTCCTGGCCCACCAGGAAGCTTTCCCAGCGATGCGCCGCGTCCGGCGTATTTTCAACGTAGCTCAGTTGCCAGTAATGTTTGCCGCCGATGACCTTGGGGGTCGGGCCGTATTCGATCAGGGCGCCGTGCGTGGTGCCGCCCGACGATTTTTCCAGATGCGCCGACCAGGCTTTCAGTTCCGGCAGCGCCATCAGCGCGGCGACCGCGTCCGCCTTGCTGCGCGGACCGATGAAGGGCGCCTCGTGCACCACGGCCGGCGCTGGCAGCTCGGCCACCTTCGGCGCGGGCGCGGGCCGGCGGTCGTACCAGAGCGCAATGCTGGAGACCACGACGAAGACGCCGACAATGAGGGTATTTTTGTATTGCATGGAGCTGCTCGGAAATGGAACGAAAGTGCGGCCATACTAAAGCAAAGGATGTTCATCGGCAATCGAATCCGGCGCGGCGGTCAGGGGGCATTTGTTGTGCAAACGCAGACTCGGTCTTGGTGGCGTATTTGATGAGCGGCAGCTACCGCCCCGTTGCGGACCTTGGAGCGATCAAATCGCCTCATCCCACATTGACAGGTCATGAACGACAAACTCCACTGTTGTTCCCGTTTCAGGCCTTAAATCTCCAATGTCTTGCAGAGTCAGGCAAAATTCTGCATCGCCTACCTGTACATCGGTTATTCGATTGCCGACCGGCTCTGAAGGAAACGACACGTGGCGAACAGTCCCGCGAACTTTGAAATCGCCGAGCGGTATAAGGGGCTCGACGCCAAGAGTCCCGGACACCTCAATCACTCTAAATCCGGTGACTGACTCTTGCGCAAGTTCGACATCAAATTTATCCCCAGTCTTAGCATCTGCAAAACCACTGGCTGGAACCAGCCGCGCAGTGCCGCCAAACGTTTTTGAACTGAATCGGACCTTAAAGCTTGGCGACGGCGTAAATCCGCGGAGTGCTGAGGAGTCTTTATCGATACTATCAATGACGATGCGCACGTTAAGCAACTTCCTACTTTAAAAATGGCGATTAAAGTGACCGCTTCTGGCCGAGTATGACCGACGGTCCCGGTGCGCGCCGCCCTCGGCCACTGCAGCCTAACAACTTAATAACTTGGCGGAGGCCGCACTAAAACAATAGGGTGGCGATCCATGCGATACCAGCGCCTGCGGCTATGGATGCAACCGACCCGGTTTGCCAATGCTTAAGCTCGATCGGCAAGTCCACCGCACGCAGCCGCCTAGCGACCAAATACGTAGCAAGCAAAAAATATATGGTCAGGCTTGGCCAAAATGCGATCGGAAATAAATATCCTGATAGCAAGAGAAGGGGAATGCCAGCCAGATGAATTTTTCTTAGCATCGCCGTTTCGCAAAGCAGACGACCTTGCTGAGTCTCGGACGCCGTGCGCAACGATCGTTCCGAGATGCAGGCTCCTAAGAGAAAGCCACCAAGAAGAAACCCAAGGGGAAGGAAGTTCATGTAGCGTTTGATCCAGTAATAAAGTTAAGCGTGGTAACCATGGTGCGCAGCTCCAATATCGGCTCCTGGCCGATCGCTGTCGATTTTACCTCGACGGTGTAGCGGTGCCGCCCTGAGGCGGAAATATGCCACGAGAATGAGCTCAGCCCCAGGCCACGAAACTCTCGGCGCCACGTTCGATTTGAAGGAAGACATTTGAATATGGGCTGACCGCTGGGAATTCGCGACCCGGATCGCACCTAACGACGCAGTCCAGTTGCGCAGCAAGACATCTGCCAAACGCCGAGGATGTAGGCCACATCGTTGCCCCGCGAATCCAGACACTAAGGAAACCATCCTCACTTGCTCCCAATACCACCGTCGTGCCCTCAAACGTGTAGATCCTGGGAAATTCGCCAGATTTGCAATCAGTTGTCAGCGTACCGATAGTTCTCGATAATAGTGAAATCACAGCGCCCGTGTCGCTAGTTTTTGCGTAGGCTTCGACTTCTCCCTGCTTGGAATTCATGGCACCTCGAAGAAAATGTTGAATTTCCGCTGCTGGCCGTAAGCCGCAGCGAACTGTATGTCGATATCAGCTCTCGGCTAATTTCAACGCTTCAAAATCCGCATTCGGAGAAAAGAAATCAGAAGTATCAGTGTCATCATATTTGCATCTCCGAGATAGAACGGCAGCTACTGGCCGATCGCTGCCGGTTGTACTCAACGGCGCGGCGGCGCAGGCCGACTGGGCTGCCCGGCCCCGAAGTCGCCTGTTGCAGCTCCAGCGCGCGGATTTTTATTTTGCCTGTGTTCAAGGCGGCGTACCAAAACTGTCAGCACCGCAGCAATGATCAACGATACAAAGGCAAACCAAAAACCCGGCACCTTATACATTGCAGTCTCGATGTAATCTTGCTGTTCCGGCGAACACTGCCAAGTCCGGTAATCGAAGCTACCCTGCCCGACGTCCAAGCAGGCATCCGGCGCCCAGTACGAACCGAGGAATGCCCAGAGCCCATAAACGGCAATTGCCCAAGGAATCGTTGAGAGGGCGCCACGAACAGTCGTCATTAAGTTCAATTTTCACAATCTCGAAAGCACGTCCAATTCCGATTGAGGTAGTCCTCAGTCGGCATCTCTTGCGTCGACCGGTTGAATCCGCAGCCGATCCTTGCCGATCACGGCCAATTATCCAAAAGGCACTCGGCGCTGGTTGGCTCGGAAGATGCTCCCCCTGAGCCGGCATTCAAGAGCCGCGTACCGGGAAGGCGTTTAGCAACCGGAAGCACTGCGATGATAACGGCCCCAGATAACTTTGGTCGATCGCAAAGGTAAATCGATGCTCTTGAGCCAACCGGTCTGGCGTGATCTGCACTTCCATCTCGACTGCACCTAGAGACTTCGCCACTAAGGTCACCGCAATCTCGGGTTCCATGCATTGCAGTTTCGCCTCACCTTCCAAGTCCGCGAGCAACTTGTCGATAGCGTGCTGCCAGGCCTGAATTTCGTTGGTGCGGACAAAGGCGCCTCTTACCAGCACGGTTGCACCGTTCTCAGAGCAAACCGCTGTAGCGTTCAGCCAATTTCCATCCCAATAATCGTCCACATCCCGATACTGGTATCCGTGCACCCAAAGCTTGAAGCCGGCGATGTGTAGATCCGGCTCGCTCAGTTCGTTCAAGTGATGGTCCAATTCCAATATCCTATAGGCTCAAGTTGGTCGTGTTTGGATGTCGGCTCCTGGCCGGCGGCGGACCACGGAGAACTCTAACCCATCTGCCAGCCAATGTCAGGTCAAGGCCGAACTATTACTCCAGGGATGGAATAGGTTTGGGTAGAGGAGAACCGTGACTGGTTCCGGTCTGCCCTCCCAGCGCTAATTCGCTACGATGAATTTTTCGCTCAACGCCTTTTCGAACTGCTCGACGAACGTGCTTGGCATGCACGACATGCGTTTCAGGTTTGGAAGGAGCGCGATGTCCGCGATGGATTTCACATCGAAGGTGTCACATTCGCCATCCCAATAAGGGAAAACCTGGTGATACACCTCGCTACTGCCGTCGAATGCCAACTCCTCCACATCTGCCAGGAGCGCCGAAGGAATCAACAAGCCTTCGAAATACGCTAGTACCTCCGGGATGACATCGTAGCCTTCCGCCTCAAGCATGATCTCCCGGTCCGTGTGCTGCCTGATGAACTCCCTGACATCAAAGTGCGGCAAAAGCTTTTTTTGGTCATACATCAGCTCTTGTATGACCAGCAGCTTGAAGTTCAGGTCCTTGAATTGCGCTGTTCCCGCCATTGTCGGCATGGGCGCGGTTGGCTGTTTGCCGCCCGATTGCAGCAACAGGCTGAGGGCGTCGAGGTATTTTCCGGAATACCCGGCATCGACGATCATGCGCGCCAATTGCATTGCCTTCTTCGATTTTGCCAACAGCAACCGCCTGTCTTCGTCCGTGTTCAAGCGGTAGAAGAAGGCGTAGCGGGCAAACGTATCGAACTGGCTGCTCGTCCATCGCTTGGACGCCGCAGTGAGCTTGGCCGTAATTTTTCCCAGATCGGCGTAGATGAAGCTATCGCCGCTGTTGTCCAGGAGTTCCAGCATGATCTCGCAGAACATGCTGTTCTCGCACTTGTCGCCGACAATGTAGAGGTCGATAAGCTGGCTCAGAATAGTTGACCGCTCGTTGTGATACTCGAGCAGGGAAAGCGACAGCCCGCTTCCGAACTCGCTGTTTCCCCGCACAAGCGGCAACAGCAAACCGGCAGCCTCGGCCCGCAGGTCGTCATCGTCACACAGGCTCACGTGATAGAAGTAGATCCTGAGCAGCATTTCAATCGCGTCGGCACCGGCGCCGGTGGCCGGTTTGACGGGCGTAGCGAACAGGATCTCCGCTGAATGTGGCGCGATCCTGCCGATGAGCGCCAGGATCCGTGAAGAGTGCTGTCGCAAGGCAAGGCGAAGGCAGGCGCTTGCGCTGCGGATCTGCTTGTTGTGGAACGTGTAGAGCAACTGATAGGCCACTTGCGCCGCATCCGATTGCGTCCACGTGGTTTCCTCCAGCGCGGTGACGATGGCATCGTATAACTGGTTCGCCGCCGCCTCCGATTGCTCGGCAAATGTGAGCCACACGCAATTGACTGCCTTGATGAGGTGGCTGTACTTGGGTTGGGTCGGCGCGGTCTCCCTGACCAGCTTGATGGTCTCGGCAACGACCGTCCAGGCTTCTGCCGGGGAGTACTTCTTGATATCGATGGCAAATCCATCTAACTCTTTGATCATTTTATTGCTGCGGCTTTGCAGGGCGTAAAGCAAGTCATTGCTGATCATTTATTTTCAAGCTCATCAAGAATTTCCCCCGCATCATCGCGGGGCATTGAAACGCTATCATACGCCGGCCGGGTTTCAGCCTGCGCCAATCGCATCGGCAAGGTATGGAGGAGACAGCATGGGCCCCGCAGAACGCATTTGGAATTTGACCCACGAGCTCATTCCAACATAACCAAACTCTCTCTTCCATTTTCCAATTGTAGGAAGACACTTGAATATGGACTCACCGCTGGAAATTCGCGCCCTGGGTCGCAAAGAACGGTGCAATGAAGTGCGGTGGCGAGGTAGCGACCCAATGCAGGCGATGTCGGCCAAACATGGGATCCGCGAATCCAAACGCTGAGGAAGCCATCTTCGCTCTGTCCCAGCACGACGGATGTATCCTGAAACTTCAAGATCATCGGGTCGGTGCCTGCGGGGCAGTCATTTTCCAAGGCTCCAATAACGCGCGACAGGACTGAAACCACGGTGCCAATGTCGCTCGTCTTTGCGTAAGCCTCGACGTCGTGTTTATCAAGATTCATTTCAGCCTAACGAGATAATGCCATCGGCTGCTGAGCGCATTTTCATGCGTGCTGTCGGCTCCACTAACGCAATGGCAGCTCTGCAGATTACGGCGCAGGTGCAAGCTCACGAGCCAGGTCCAATGGATCAATCTCTAAGCCCGCCAGATCCGCGTCGAAATTAACTCCGGCAAGCAAGGTGTCTTGATGCATGCCGTGAAGCCAATTTTCGATGAAGGAAGGCAGGTCAATCGCAGTCGGCATGTAAGATGCCCACTCCTTTTCCGCAAGCCGTTTTGCGTAAGCTTGATCGGACCAAAACAGCAATACGTCGGCATCATCGTGGTTGGACGGACAGGTGGCCCACCCATCTGCAGAGCGCAATCCCCAAACCTGACCAGTTTCAAGAACGCGTCGCAAGAAGCGATCTTTGTTTGCATGTAAATCAACTGCGAAATGCAGATGCACAGATTTTCCTCTCAGGTGCTAAGCGATTGCACGATATTTGAAACAGCGCCACGGAGATTGACGCGATGCTGAGATTCTATTACGTGATCACGAACTTCCGCGCGCCGCATGTGCCGTTGCTCCTGCCCAGCGGACGGCTTCCCCAATGAAAAACGCCTGCCCGGCGCGAGCCAGGCAGGCGTTATCGGCGCCGCAGCGCGCGATTACTTCTGACGGCGACGGCGTGCGACAGCGAAGCCAGCCAGGCCCAAGCCGAACAGGGCCAGCGATGCCGGTTCCGGCACGGCGTTGGCAGTGCTCAGGCGAAAAGCCATGTCGCCGACAGCGCTGCCGGTCATGTAGACATAGCTGGCGCCGCTAAATTGCGCCATGGTGCCGCTGCCGCCATGCAGGCCGCTCAGGCCGGTCTGGGTCCAGGTCACGCTGTTGGGCGACATGCCGATCCAGTAGGCTTCGCCGGCCAGCATCGTGAAGCCGCCGAAATCGACGTGCACGCGGTGGTTGTTGGCGGTCGCGCCGACCATGTCGACGGCCGAAACGGTGGTCACGAACGAGCTCAGCACGGCGCCGGGCGCGTTGGCCTTGTTTTTCCAGATCGAGACCGTCGCTGCGTCGTTCAGATGACCGAACGGAGTGGCCATATAGATGTCCATGCCGGTGATCAGCGTGTTTGCGGCGAACGAGACTTTGTCGGCGAAGTGCTGGCCGCCAACCATATTCGTCCAGTAATCACTGGTGATGGCGCCGTGGGTGGTAGCAGGAGAAAGATCGAGAACGATCGGGCCGGCCAGGCTGATGCTGGCGGTGAGGCTCAGCGCAACGCCGGCCAGGAGTTTGGAGATACGTTGGAATGCCATGGTAGCCTCAGTTGATTAAAGGAAAATACTCTTTAACACAAAGCAACATGCATGCCAGAACTATTACCTTAAAAAATTGTTCGTTGAAAATCAGTAACTTACTAGAAAATTAACTTCAATTTTCCGGTTGCAACATTGCGCCGTCAGCCGGCAGTGTAAAGTTTTCCGACAAGAAAAAAGCCTGCAAGGCGCGAACCTTGCAGGCTTTTTGATCAGGCCAACAGCAATTACATCATGCCGTCCATACCGCCCATGCCGCCCATACCACCCATGCCGCCCATGCCGCCAGCTGGCTTGTCTTCTGCCAGTTCGCAAACCATGGCGTCGGTGGTCAGCATCAGGCCAGCGATCGAGGCTGCATTCTGCAGCGCCGAGCGGGTGACTTTGGCTGGGTCCAGAACACCCATTTCGACCATGTCGCCGTAGGTGCCGTTGGCAGCGTTGTAGCCGTAGTTGCCTTTGCCAGCCAGAACGGCTGCAACGACCACCGACGATTCTTCGCCCGCGTTTTGCACGATCATGCGCAGTGGCTCTTCCATGGCGCGCAGAACGATCTTGATGCCTGCGTCCTGGTCCGGGTTGTCGCCCTTGATGGTGATGTTGGCACGTGCGCGCAGCAGGGCAACGCCGCCGCCAGGAACGATACCTTCTTCAACGGCAGCGCGGGTAGCGTGCAGTGCATCTTCCACGCGTGCTTTTTTCTCTTTCATTTCGACTTCGGTGGCAGCGCCAACCTTGATCACGGCAACACCGCCGGCCAGCTTGGCCACGCGCTCTTGCAGTTTTTCGCGGTCGTAGTCCGACGACGCTTCTTCGATCTGCACGCGCACTTGCTTGACGCGCGCTTCGATCGCTTCAGCCTGGCCGGCACCGTCGATGATGATGGTGTTTTCTTTGCCCACTTCAACGCGCTTGGCCTGGCCCAGTTCTGCCAGCGTGACTTTTTCCAGCGTCAGGCCGACTTCTTCGGCGATCACCTGGCCACCGGTCAGAACGGCGATGTCTTCCAGCATGGCTTTGCGGCGGTCGCCGAAGCCTGGTGCTTTCACTGCGCAGGTTTTCAGGATGCCGCGGATGTTGTTGACCACCAGGGTCGCCAGCGCTTCGCCTTCGATGTCTTCGGCGATGATCAGCAGCGGACGGCCGGCTTTGGCAACTTGTTCCAGGATCGGCAGCAGATCACGGATGTTCGAGATCTTCTTGTCGCACAGCAGGACGAATGGATTGTCCTGGATGGCAACTTGCTTGTCCGGGTTGTTGATGAAGTAAGGCGACAGGTAGCCGCGGTCGAACTGCATACCTTCGACGATGTCGAGTTCGTCGTTGAGCGACTTGCCGTCTTCCACGGTGATGACGCCTTCCTTACCCACTTTTTCCATCGCTTCAGCGATGCGCTCGCCGATCGAGTAGTCGGAGTTGGCCGAGATCGCGCCAACCTGGGCGATTTCTTTGGTGGTGGTGCATGGCTTGGAGATCTTGGCCAGCTCTTCGACGGTGGCAGCAACTGCCTTGTCGATGCCGCGCTTGAGGTCCATCGGGTTCATGCCGGCGGCTACGAACTTCATGCCTTCGCGCACGATGGCTTGTGCCAGCACGGTCGCGGTGGTGGTGCCGTCGCCGGCGTTGTCGCTGGTGCGGGAAGCAACTTCCTTGACCATTTGCGCGCCCATGTTCATGAGCTTGTCTTTGAGTTC
>Ga0209023_10000576_pt1 | contig 55039 bp, 51 predicted proteins | sample LakOneMetagenome_FD_187468 | JGI IMG/M metagenome (GOLD analysis project Ga0209023, IMG submission 187468) | Freshwater and sediment microbial communities from Lake Erie, Canada (SPAdes) (version 2) | ecosystem: Environmental > Aquatic > Freshwater > Lentic | place: Lake Erie, Canada... | reverse complement strand
GCTGTTGTTCGCGCTGTTGGTCACCCCGGCCGCCACCGCGATCATGCTGACCGCCCGGCCCACCGCCGCGATGGCGGTCTCGACAGTGTTGGCGCTGGTCGCGGTGTGGGCCGGGTTGTCGCTGTCAGCGATGTTCAACATGCCGCCCAGCTTCCTGATCGTCACGATCGTCAGCGTGGTCTGGATCGCGGTGTGGCTGGCCGCCCAGCGTGTCCGTGGCGGGACGGCCGAACCGGGCCCGGGGATCGGCTAGCCTCGGAGAGCATGTCGCGGAGTCCCACGCCCCGGCGGCGGGCCACCCTGGCGTCCCTGGCGGCCGAGCTCGAGGTCTCCCGCACCACCATCTCCAATGCCTACAACCGCCCCGACCAGCTGTCGGCCGAGCTGCGCGAGCGGATCCTGGCCACCGCCAAACGGCTGGGGTACGCCGGTCCCGATCCGGTCGCCCGATCCCTGCGGACCCGCCGGGCCGGCGCCGTCGGGCTGGTCATCACCGAGCCGTTGACCTATTCGTTCAGCGATCCGGCGGCGCTGAACTTCGTCGCTGGCCTGGCCGAGTCCTGTGAGGAGGTCGGCCAGGGGCTGCTGCTGGTGGCCGTCGGTCCGGGCCGCACGGTGGACGAGGGTTCCGGAGCGGTGTTGTCGGCCGGGGTGGACGGATTCGTGGTGTACGCCGCCGCGGACGACGACCCCTATCTGCAGCTTGTGCTGCAACGACAGCTGCCGGTGGTGGTCGTCGACCAGCCCACCGATGTCCCGGGCGCGTCGCGGGTCGGGATCGATGACCGCCGGGCCATGCGCGAGCTGGCGGAGTATCTACTGTCGCTGGGGCATCGCGAAATCGGTCTTCTCACAATGAAACTCGGCGATGAAGACGATCCTGCGGAGGGGGCGGTGCGCATCGCCGGCGCCGACCGGATCGCCGCCACCCAGTACCGGGTGCAGGGCGAGCGGATCGGCGGGTTGCGCGACGCGCTGGTGGCCGCCGGGGTGGGTGCCGACGCGCTGACGGTGGTGGAGAGTTCCGAGCATGGGCCCGAATCCGGCGGCGCTGCAGCCGAATTGGCGTTGGCAACCAATCCGCGGATCACCGCCCTGATGTGCACCGCCGACGTGCTGGCATTGGCGGCGATGGATTTCCTGCGTGCCCGTGGCATCTACGTGCCGGGCCGGATGACGGTCACCGGTTTCGACGGAATTCCCGCGGCGCTCAAGCGCGGCCTGACCACCGTGTCGCAACCCAGCATGGAGAAGGGTCGGATCGCCGGCCGGATGCTGCACAGCCCCCCGCGGTCCGGGCTACCGATCATCGAGATGCTGCCCACCGAACTCATCCGCGGGCGCACCGCGGGTCCGCCGGGCTGATCTCAGCGCAACGCGCCGCGTTCGGCGGTCAGCACCGCCAGCGTCGCGGCCACGTCGGCCGGAGTGTCCACCCGGAATTGGGCCGCAGTGTCGCCGGGGCCGACCTTGACCGACACATCCCCGTCGCGCATCCGCCGAAACGCTTTCTCGTCGGTCACGTCGTCTCCGAAAAAGACTACGGCAGAAGCATTTTCGCGGTCACGGAGAATCTCGATCGCATCCCCCTTGTCCGTCGTGATGACCGCGAACTCCAGGATCTGCTTGCCCTCGGTCATCTGTGCGGACCACGCAACCGCGGCGGCACGGGCGGCCGCCAGCGCCGCTTCGCCGTCCTCGGCGGTCGCGTTGCGCACGTGCAGCACCACACCGGCGGGTTTGGTCTCGACCATGGCGCCCGAGAACCGGTCGGCGATGGTGCGCAGTGCGCTGCTGATGCTGTCGAGGAGGCCGGTGTCGATCCGTTCGGCGAATCCGGTGTCGAATTCCGCACCGTGGCTGCCGATCAGGTGCACGCCGGCCGGGGCGCCGGACAGCGTGGTCAGCACGTCGAGGGAGCGGCCCGAGATCAGCGCCGCCGTGGTGTCGGGCAGCACCGCGAGCGCGCACAGCGACTCCAGCGCACCCGGCAGCGCCCGCGCGTCCGCCGGGTTGTCCACCAGTGGGGCCAGCGTGCCGTCGAAGTCGGAGGTGACCAGCAGGTGGGCGGTACGGGCGGCCCGGGCCAGCGCGGTCCGCAGATCGGTGGAGGGCACCGTCACACCTCGGGGTGTTCGGCGTCCCCGATGAGCAGCCGGACCGCGAGATCGAGGCGCTTGCTGACGTCGGTGGCCGATGCGCGACGGGTCAGCCAGGCCAGCAGATTGGACAGCCAGACGTCGGAGATCACCCGGGCGATGTGGAACTGGTCCTCGGACGGGTCGCCGTCGGCCATCGCGCGGGCGAACATCGAGTCGATGATCTTCTCGACGTGGTCCACCTCGCCCGCCGCCGACGCGTCGGCGAACACGTACGCCCGCGTCATCGCCTCGGTCAGCAGCGGATTGCGCTGCATGGCCCGGTTCAGCTTGTTGACCATGAAGCTCAGGCGCTGGTACGGCGTTCCGCCAGCGACCACGCTGCGGTCCGTCTTGGCGTCGATGCGCTCGAACTCGCGGCCCAGCGCCGACACCAGCAGGTGCACCTTGGACGGGAAATACCGGTACAGGGTGCCCACCGCGACGTCGGCGCGGTCGGCGACGGCGCGCATCTGGACGGCCTCGTAGCCGCCCTTGGAAGCAATCGCCATGGTGGCGTCCAGGATGCGCTTGCGGCGCTCCCGCTGCGCCTCGGAGCCCAATTCGGATTCGGCCAGGACTGCCACGGTCAGCACCTCCCGCGGTTTCGCGTCGGGGCCGGCCGAGTCCCGGCCTGGTGGCGACGACATGCGGCGGACAACTCCTTCATGGTGTGCGTTCGGGCGCCGATTTCGGGAACGACGGGTCGGACATGATCCCCCACCTCCGTTGAACCCTCGGACACCCGGTGTCCTGCTGCGATGGCAGTCGACTTGACTGACGATTGCTGGCACTATTAGAACACGTTCTAGTGGGCCGTACCGGCCTTCGTCCGCCGAATAACCGAGGAGTCCGGTATGGCTGGGGTCTCTGGAGCCGTCACGTCCGAGCAGGCTGCCGCACGCGAACTGGTTCATGACTGGGCCGCCGGATCGGGCGGTATCGCCGCCGGGCGCGACGTCGAGCACGGTGACCCCGACGCCTGGCAGCTGGTCTACGGCGGTCTGGCCGAGCTGGGCCTGTTCGGGGTGGCGGTCAGCGAGGAGGCCGGCGGCGCCGGCGCGGCGGTCACCGATCTGTGCGCCATGGTCGACGAGGCCGCCGCTGCGCTGGTGCCCGGTCCGGTGGCCTCGACCGCACTGGCAACCCTGGTGCTCGACGACCCTGACGTGCTGGCGGGGTTGATGACCGGCGAGCGTACGGCCGGTTTCGCGCTGACTGCCGATCTGACGGTCGCCGACGGCCGGGCCACCGGTTCGGCCGATCACGTCCTGGGCGCGGTGGCGGGCGGATATGTACTGTTGCCCGCGCCGGACGGCTGGGTCCTGGTCGACACGACGGTCGATGGCGTGGCCGTCGAGACGCTGGCGGCGACGGACTTCACCCGTCCGCTGGGGCGCGTCGTCCTCGACGGTGCCCCGGTGGTCCCGATCAGGACAGCGCCGCGGCGCATCGAGGATCTGGCCGTTACGGTGCTGGCGGCGGAGGCGGCCGGGGTGACCCGGTGGGCGCTGCGCACCGCGGTCGACTACGCCAAGGTCCGCGAGCAGTTCGGCAAGCCCATCGGCAGCTTCCAGGCCATCAAGCACATGTGCGCGGAGATGCTGCTGCGCTCCGAGCAGGCCTCGGTCGCGGCGGCCGATGCCGCCCAGGCCGCCATCGGGGACGACCCCGACCAGCTGTCGCTCGCCGCCGCCGTCGCCGCGGCGACCGTGATCGAGTCCGCCCGGGCCAACGCCAAGGACTGCATCCAGGTGCTCGGCGGCATCGGCATCACCTGGGAGCACGATGCGCATCTGTATCTGCGTCGCGCGTACGGGATTTCGCAGACCCTCGGCGGTCGCAGCCGGTGGTTGCGCCGGGTGGTCACGCTGACCCGAGACGGTGTCCGTCGCGATATCGCCATCGACCTGAGTTCCGTCGAGCCGTTGCGGCCGGAGATCGCGAGCGCCGTGGCGGCCGTGGCCGCACTGCCCGTGGCGCAGCGTCAACCCGCGCTGGCCGAGGCCGGCCTGCAGGCACCGCATTGGCCGAAGCCCTACGGCCGCAATGCTTCTCCGGCCGAGCAGCTGCTGATCGATCAGGAGCTGGCCGCCGCCGGTGTCGAGCGCCCCGATCTGATCATTGGTTGGTGGGCCGTGCCGACGATCCTCGAGCATGGCTCGCCCGAACAGGTGGAGCGCTTCGTCCCGCCCACGCTCTCCGGCGATCTGGTGTGGTGTCAGCTGTTCTCCGAACCGGGCGCGGGTTCGGATCTGGCGGCACTGCGGATGAAGGCGGTGCGCGCCGACGGCGGCTGGAAGTTGACCGGGCAGAAGGTCTGGACCTCTGCTGCGCAGAAGGCGCACTGGGGTGTGTGCCTGGCCCGGACGAACCCGGACGCCCCGAAACATAAGGGCATCACCTACTTCTTGATCGACATGACCTCGCCGGGCATCCTGGTCCGTCCGCTGCGAGAGATCACCGGCGACGAGTTGTTCAACGAGGTGTTCTTCGACGACGTATTCGTGCCCGACGAGATGGTGGTCGGAACCGTCGACGACGGTTGGCGGCTGGCCCGCACCACGCTGGCCAACGAGCGCGTCGCGATGGCGCAGGGCACCGCGTTGGGTAACCCGATGGAGGAGTTGCTGCGGTCGGCCAGCGATCTGGACCCGGCCGATCAGGATCGGCTCGGGGCGCTCATCGTGGCGGCGCAGGTGGGTTCCGTGCTGGATCAGCGGATCGCGCAGCTGGCGGTCAGCGGTGTCGACCCGGGTCCGCAGGCCAGTGCCCGCAAGCTGATCGGCGTGCGGTACCGGCAGGACCTGTCCGAATTCCGGATGGAACTGGCACCCGACGCTGGATTGGTGGCCGAAGAGCGGGTCTTCGACTTCCTCAACACCCGCTGCCTGACCATTGCCGGCGGTTCCGAGCAGATCCTGCTGACCCTGGCGGGTGAACGCCTGCTGGGCCTGCCGCGCTAGCGGTCCGTCAGAAGCGGGTCTGGCTGCAGGTGCTTGGGGTGGCCAGGTTCTGTCCGTTCCAGACGGCCTGGATGTGTGTGCAGACGATGAAATCGGCGCCCGTTGCGGGCCGGCCGTTGGACCAGTTCCGGGGTGCTGACACGCCTTCGACCGCGAACCGCTCGGCGGGACCGCCCCCGAAGTAGGTCACGGAGATCTCGACGTTGTTGACTGCCTGGTACATCTTCGACAGGACGTTGTCGATGTTGGCGCCCTTGATCTGACGTGGCGAACCGGCCGGAGCGCTGTACTCGACCTGCTGCCAAGTGTCGCGGTCCGAGGAACGCACCTCGACGGTCTGACGCCCCCAGAAATCGCCCGGGAATCCGGTGGGGCCATCGGGGGTCATCAGGTTGGCCGTGGCGGTGAAATAGCAGCGCCCTTCGGCGGCCACGCAGTTGGCGGTGGTGTGTGACTGCAGTTGGGTCGCACCGTCGACGGGGACCGAACTCTGCGAGCTGTCCGCCGCGGCGGCCGCTCCTGCGGGCGGGACGAGGCTGAACAGCGCCAGCGCTACGGCCAGGGCCGGGGTCAGACGCTTCATCTGCACGACGGTAATCCGTTCGCTATTCGTCGTAGGTGACTTCGACGGTATCGGTGGTCGGATGCGCCTGGCAGGCCAGGATCAGGCCTTCGTCGAGATCGGACGCCTCGAGCACGTCGTTGATCTCCATCTCGACCGAACCGCTCTTCATCATCACCGCGCACGCGCCGCAATGGCCTTCGCGGCACGAGAACGGCGCGTCCAGGCCCTTGTCCAGTAGGACGTCGAGCAGCTTGGCCCGGCGGGGCCAGGTGAGTTCGTGGGTGCTGCCGTCCAGGGTGACCACCGCAGTGGCGGGGCCTTCGTCGCCGTCACCGGAGTAGTCGATCTCCACGGCCTTGAAGGGATCGGAGTCCAGGGACTTGAACACCTCGATGTGCACCTGCTCGGCCGGCACCTTCAGCGCCTCCAGCGCGGCCGATGCCGCGGTCATGAACGGCCCCGGCCCGCAGATGAACACCTGCCGGTCGGTGTGCGGCGCCGCGAGCCGGCCGAGGCCGGGCGCGCTCGGCAGACCCTGCACGGACTCGAGCCAGTGCACGACCGCGAACCGGTCGGGGAATTCGGCTGCCAGCGCTCGCAGGGCGCCGGCGAAGATCACCGACTTCTCGTCGCGGTTGGCGTAGATCAGGGTCACCTGACCGGTGCCCTGCGCCAGTGCTGATTTGCAGATCGCCATCATCGGGGTGATCCCGCTGCCGCCGGCGATCAGCAGGAAATCGGTGTCGAGATCCGTGGGGACGAAGGTGCCCGACGGGGCCAGCACATGCAGCTTCATGCCGGGATGCGCGTGGTCGCACAGCCAGTTGGACGCGTATCCGTCCGCGGTGCGCTTGACCGTGACGGCCAACGCGTCGTCGATGTGCGGCGAGCTGTACAGCGAGTAGCAGCGCGCGACCGACCCGGTGCGCTCGCTGGGAACGCGCAGGGTCAGGAATTGGCCGGGGGAGTACGCCAGCCGGCCGGCCGGGATCTCAACCCCGTCGGGGACCCGGAAGACCAGCGACCGGGAATCGTCGGTCTCGGCGATGACCTCGGCCACCTCGAGCTCGAGAACGTGGCTGCCGAGCGGCTCGTCCGTCACTGGGGCACCCTTTCCGCCGTCATAACTAGAACAGGTTACAGAAATGCAATACCGCAGGTCAATCGAGTAGGGGAACCCGCTGCTCGACATGAATCGTAACGTGTTCTAGTCTTTCTGGAACAGGTTCCAATTCGGGCCCCAGAGTCCCATGGAGGCAATTCCGTGACGTCCATTCAACAGCGTGATGCACAGTCGGTCCTCGCCGGTATCGACGAACTGCTCCCGGCGCTGCGCGAGCGCGCCCAGGCCACCGAGGATCTGCGCCGTCTGCCCGACGAGAACGTCAAGGCGCTCGACGACGTCGGTTTCTTCAAGCTGATCCAGCCCGAGCAGTGGGGCGGCCTGCAGTGCGATCCCACCGTCTTCTACGAGGCGGTCCGGCGGCTCGCCAGTGCATGCGGATCGACCGGCTGGGTCGCCGGCATCCTGGGCATCCACAACTGGCACCTGGCCCAGTTCGACCAGGCCGCCCAGGACGAGGTCTGGGGCGAGGATCCCAGCGTGCGCATCTCGTCGTCGTACGCCCCGATGGGCGCCGGCGTGGTGACCGAGACGGGCGACGGCTACATCGTCAACGGTGCCTGGAACTGGTCCTCCGGCTGCGACCACGCCGCCTGGGCCTTCCTTGGCGGCCCCGTGATCAAGGACGGCAAGCCGGTCGATTTCGGCAGCTTCCTGATCCCGCGCACCGAGTACACCATCGACGACGTCTGGCACGTCGTGGGTCTGAAGGGCACCGGCTCCAACACCGTCGTCGTCAAGGACGTGTTCGTGCCGCGGCACCGCTTCCTGTCCTACAAGGCGATGAACGACCACACCGCCGGCGGCCTGGTGAACAACACCGCACCGGTCTACAAGATGCCTTGGGGCACAATCCATCCCACCACCATCTCGACCCCGATCGTCGGCATGGCCTACGGCGCCTACGACGCGCACGTCGAGCACCAGGGCAAGCGGGTGCGGGCGGCGTTCGCCGGGGAGAAGGCCAAGGACGATCCGTTCGCCAAGATCCGGATCGCCGAAGCGGCCAGTGACATCGACGCCGCCTGGCGGCAACTGATCGGCAATGTGGCCGACGAGTACGCCTTCCTGACCGCCGGCCAGGAGATCCCGTTCGAGCTGCGGGCCCGGGCCCGTCGCGACCAGGTCCGGGCAACCGGGCGGGCGATCGCGTCGATCGACCGGCTGTTCGAGGCGTCCGGTGCCACCGCGTTGGCCAGTGATGCTCCGGTGCAACGGTTCTGGCGGGACGCCCACGCCGGGCGGGTGCACGCGGCCAACGACCCCGAGCGGGCCTACCTGATCTTCGGCAACGAGGCGTTCGGGCTGCCGGCGCAGGACACGATGGTCTGATCGGCGCATGACGGCCACGCAGGACATCACCTTCGAGTCCACCTCACGCTACGCCCAGGTGGCCGACAACATGCGGCTGCACTACCACGAGGCCGGCGATCCGTCGGCGCAGACGGTGGTGCTGCTGCACGGCGGCGGTCCCGGAGCGTCCAGCTGGTCGAACTTCTCCAAGAACATCGCCGTGCTGGCCCGGCACTTGCACGTGCTGGCCGTCGATCAGCCTGGCTACGGGCACTCCGACAAGCACGCCGAACACGAGCAGTACAACCGGTACAGCGCCAACGCGCTGCTCGGGTTGTTCGACCACCTGGGCATCGAACGTGCTGCGCTGGTGGGCAATTCGCTCGGCGGCGGCACCGCCGTTCGTTTCGCCCTGGACAATCCGAAACGGGCGGGCCGATTGGTGCTGATGGGTCCGGGCGGCCTGAACGTGAACCTGTTCGCGCCGGATCCCACCGAGGGCGTGAAGCTGCTGGGCAAGTTCACCGTGGAGCCCACCCGGGAGAACATCGAGAAGTTCCTGCGGATCATGGTCTTCGACCAGAAGCTCATCACGCCCGAGTTGGTCGACGAGCGGTTCGCGATCGCCAGTCAGCCCGAGTCGCTGGCCGCCGCGAAGGCGATGGGCCGGTCGTTCGCCGGCGCCGACTTCGAGCTCGGGATGATGTGGCGCGACGTCTACAAGCTGCGCCAGCGGGTGCTGCTGATCTGGGGCCGCGAGGACCGGGTCAACCCGATCGACGGGGCGCTGGTGGCGCTCAAGCAGATTCCACGGGTGCAACTGCACGTTTTCGGGCAGTGTGGGCATTGGGCACAATTGGAGAAGTTCGACGAGTTCAACAAGCTCACCGTCGACTTCCTGGAAGGTGAGTGAGATGAGCATCCGGGCACTGGGGTACATGCGCATCGAGGCCACCGACGTGGCCGCCTGGCGCGAGTTCGGGTTGAAGGTTCTCGGCATGGCCGAGGGTGAGGGCTCGATCCCGGGCGCGCTCTACCTCCGGATGGACGATTTCGCGGCCCGTCTGGTGATCGTTCCCGGGGAGCACGACCGGTTGCTGATCTCCGGCTGGGAGGTCGCTGATGCCCCCGCCCTGCAGAGCTTGCGCGAGACCCTGGCCAAGGCGGGGGTCGAATTCGTCGAGGGCACCCGCGAAGAGAAATCCGAACGGCGCGTCGAGGGGCTGATCCGGTTCGCCGATCCGGCGGGCAACGTGCTGGAAGCGTTCCACGGCGCGCAGTACCTGGGCCGCCGGTTCGTCAGCCCCTACGGCCACAAATTCGTCACCGCCGAGCAGGGCCTTGGGCACGTGGTGCTCACCTGCGACGACGACGCTGCCGCGCAGGCCTTCTACCAGGATGTGCTGGGCTTCCGGTTGCGGGATTCGATGAGCCTGCCCCCTCAGCTCGCGGGCCGCCCGGCAGACAGCGATCCGGTCTGGCTGCGGTTCTACGGTTGCAACCCGCGACATCATGCGCTGGCATTCATGCCGATGCCGAACCCGACGGGCATCGTGCACCTGATGGTCGAGGTGGAGAATTCCGACGACGTCGGCCTGACGTTGGACCGCGCGCTGCGCCGCAAGGTGAAGATGTCGGCGACCCTCGGTCGCCACATCAACGACAAGATGTTGTCGTTCTATATGAAGACTCCGGGCGGGTTCGACATGGAATTCGGTTGCGAGGGACTCGAGGTCGAGGACGAGAGCTGGATCGCGCGCGAGAGTGTCGGGGTCAGCCTCTGGGGGCACGACTTCTCTGTCGGATTCAAGTAGCACCGTGAGCTCCGCCGCACTCGATCCGCGCACATTCCGCAATGTGCTGGGCCAGTTCTGCACCGGCATCACGATCATCACGACGATGTCCGAGGGTGGCACGACGCCCGCACCGGTCGGTTTCGCCTGCCAGTCGTTCGCCGCGCTGTCGCTCGATCCGCCGCTGGTGCTGTTCTGTCCCACCAAGGTGTCGCGGTCGTGGGCCGCGATCGAGGCCAGTGGCCGGTTCTGCGTCAACATGCTGCATGAGAACCAGAAGGACGTCTCGGCGCGGTTCGGCTCACGTGAGCCCGACAAATTCGCCGGAATCGATTGGAGCCCTTCGGCGCTCGGCTCACCGGTGATCACCGGCGCACTGGCCCATATCGACTGCACCGTGCACTCCGTCCACGACGGCGGCGATCACTTCGTGGTATTCGGTGCAGTGCAATCACTTTCGGAACTTCCCGAACGCAAGCCGCGCCCGCTGCTGTTCTACCGCGGCGAGTACACCGGTATCGAGCCGGACAAGAACACCCCGGCGCAGTGGCGCAACGACCTCGAGGCGTTCCTGACGGCCACCACCGAGGACACCTGGCTCTAGATACAGGCGACCGCGCAGACGTCGGCCGGCGGGAGATCCTCGGCATTCGGCAGCGGGGGCTGACCCTGGGTCATGTCCACGTCGTGGTCGAGATCGGGCAGCGACGGGATCATGTTGCAGACGAACGACAGTTGACCGCAGTTCGGCATCCCGGGATCGGCGGCGGCCGGCGCGGCCAGCGCGAGCGCCCCGACGGCCAGTCCACCGGCCAGTGCGATCAGCATCCGAGACGACATGTCGGCGAGAGTACCCCGCGGACCCGCGGGTGCCGCGGGGTATCTCCTGATTCGCGCGGTGCCGAGCAGCTCTGCGGCACGGTTAGGCCGCCTCGAAGGTCACCAGGTCGACGCTGAGTCGGCCTTCGACCAGGCTGAGCTTCCTGCGGACCGGGGTACCCGGCAGCGGTGGCGCCGTCGACCGGTACACCGCACCGGTCGGGGTGGTGAACTCCGCAGTGTGGACGCCCGCGGCGTCATTCGTGGCGACCGCCCACTCCGGAGCTTCCTTGGTGTAGTTGCAGGCCTCGCAGGCGCCGAGGCCGTTCAGCGCGCTGGTGGGCCCGCCCCGGCGTTTCGGTACGGCGTGGTCGCGATGGCGGATCGGGGCATTGCAGTACGGGGTGCGGCAGGTCTGGTCCCGCAGGCCGATGAACGCGGCCAGACCCTTCGGGAAGATCCGCGACCGCGATTCCAGCGCCACCAGTTGGCCACTGTCCGGATGCCGGTACAGCCGCCGCAGAGCAGCCTTGGCGGATGCGTCGGCCACGGCGTCGCCGGTCAGCTTTCGTGCCAACTCGGCGGGAACCGGGCCGAAGTTCTCCAGCCACCCCGGTGCGTCGTCCCCGCCCCACAGGGTGGTGTCCGCCATCACCAGATTCAGAGCCACCGACACGGGTTGGTCGGCGGCCTTGCCGGTCACCCGCTCGACCACGGCGTCGGCCATCGCCTGGCCGCGCGTGCGACCGTCGCACGTGGTGTCGGCCGCCCGGGTGAGCGCGGCGTACACCGCGACACCCTGGCCGACGGGCAGCAACACCGTCACATAGGTCATGGTGTCCGGGGCCGGACGTATTGTGACGCAACGATCTTCGGCGGCCTTGGCTGACCGCGCCACCACGGCAGCCGCATCGAGCCGGGCCGCGATCCGCTTGGCCTCTGCTTCCACCCGCGCGTTGCCCCAGCCCGCCAGCCTGGATATGTCGGCGCACAGTTCGGCGTCCAGCTGCCCGCGGTGCTCGACGCTCAGGCACGCCGATTCCCGGACGATCAGCGTGGCCCGCCATTCCGACAGGGCGCCGCATTGCAGTGCGGCGAGCGTGTGCGGCATCTCGTCGACCAGTGCCCGGGCCAGGCCGAGATGGGTGTTGCCGCGCACGGGTGCGTCGTGCCGGGCCAGCGCGACTTCCGCGGCCAGCCCGCGGCCCCGCTTGGCCCTGGACACGCCGGCCACCTCCTCGGCGGCGAGCCGCTTGGCCGCCCAGGCGGCGGTGGCGCGGGCCTGCGCGGCGGCTGCGGCAGACTTCATCCGCTCGAACTGCTCGACCTGGGCCCGCAGGTCGGGCTCGGCCGCCTCCGGATCGACATCGAACAAACTTTCGAACATGCTATCGACGGTACACCTACGCGCCGACAACAATGTTCAGCGCAGCCAGGACCCCAGTCGGTCCAGCGCAGAGGTGATATCGGACGTCGGCCCGGCGAACGACAACCGCACGAACGAGGCCCCGTGGACGGGGTCGAAATCGATCCCGGGCGCGATGGCCAGCCCGGTGTCGGCCAGCAGCTTCTCGCAGAACGACAAGGAGTCGCCGGTGAACTCGGTGACGTCGGCGTACACGTAGAACGCGCCGTCGGTCGCCCCCAGCCGGTCGATCCCGATATCACGCAACCCGGTCAGCAGCAGTTCCCGGTTGGCGCCGTAGTGCCGCAGGTGGCCGTCGGCCTCGGCGATCGACTCGGGGGTGAACGCGGCCACCGCGGCGAACTGTGCAAGCACCGGCGGACAGATGGTGAAGTTGCCCGTCAGGCAGTCGATGGTGCGCTGCAGCGACTTGGGCACCAACAACCAGCCCAGCCGCCAGCCCGTCATCGCGAAATACTTCGAGAAGCTGTTGACCACCACGGCGTCGCGCGAGGTGCTCCAGGCGCAACTCGTCTGTGGCGCACCGGGATACACCAGACCGTGGTAGACCTCGTCACTGATCAGCCGGACGCCCGAATCGGCGCACCACGACGCGATGGCCGCCAGTTCCGCGGGCGCGATCACGGTACCGGTCGGGTTGGCCGGGCTGGCGACGATCACCCCGTCCAGCGGGCCGGCCGCGGCCAGCATCTCGGCGGTGGGCTGGTACCGGGTATCCGGGCCGCACGGCAGCTCGACCACCGTGCAGCCGAGCGCCGACAGGATATTGCGGTAGCAGGGGTAGCCCGGGCTGGCGATGGCCACCCGGTCGCCGGCGTCGAAACAGGCCAGGAACGCCAACAAGAATCCGCCCGACGATCCGGTGGTCAGCACCACGTCGTCGACCTCGACCGCGAGGCCGTGGCGCTGGGCGTAGGACTGCGCTATCGCGGCGCGCAGCTCCGGGATGCCGAGCGCGACGGTGTAACCCAGCTGATTGGCCGTCAGCGCGTCGATGGCCGCCGCCCGCACGGGTTCGGGGGCACCGACACTGGGCTGGCCGGCGGACAGATTGACCAGATCGCCGTGGGTGCGTTGACGCTCGGCGGCGGCGAGCCACACGTCCATGACGTAGAACGGCGGGATGCCGGCCCGCAGTGCGGTCTTCACCAGGCCAAGGCTAATTCAGTGCGGCCGACTCGAGGCGGCGCAGGTACTCGATCGGCTGACCGAACAGCTGGGCGCTGCCGTGTGCGCGTTTGAAATAGAGCTGGATGTCGTGTTCGGCGGTGATCGCGATGCCGCCGTGCAGCTGGATGGCCTCGCCGGCGATGTCGCGGAAAGCCTCGATCGCGGTGACGTGCGCCAGCGCGGCCGATATCGGCGACGGATCCTGGAGTGCCTCGTCCACGACGGCGGCGGCGGTCTGGACCTTGACGTACATGTCGGCCATCCGGTGCTTGAGGGCCTGGAAACTGCCGATCGGCCGACCGAACTGTACCCGCTCCTTGGCATATTCGACGGTCAGCTCGAGACAGCGGGTGGCGGCGCCGACCGCCTCGGCGGCCAGCAATAGCGCGGCCATGTCGGCCAGGCCGGGGTCGGTGCCCAGCGGTTCGGTCTGCGTGCCGGTGAGCGCGGCCAGCCGCCGCGTCGGGTCCATCGCGACCGCCGGGGTCACGGTCGGTTCGGTCCAGCGGGTCAGTCGGCCGTCGGCGGCCGCGATCACGACGTCGGCGTCGGCACCGTTGACGACGAAGCCGGCGTCGAACACCACCGTGCCGATCGACTCGCCGGCGGCCAGCGCCTCGAGCGTGTCGGTGTCGGGTTCGACGCCGTCCTGGGGTGCCAGCAGAGCGAGTTCGGCCAGCGTGGTGCCGAGCAGCGGGGTGGGCACCAGGGCGCGACCCAGTTCGCCGATGACGGCCGCGGCGTCGGCGAGTTCACCGCCCGCGCCGCCGAGGTCCTCCGGGATGACCAGGGCCGCCGCACCGACCTGCTCGCACAGCAGTCGCCAGAGCGACTCGTCATAGCCACGCTCGGATTCCATTGCCGCACGGACGGATTCGGAGTCGGCGTGCTTGGCCACCAGATCCCGGACGGTCTGGACGAGTAGGGCCCGATCTTCTCTCGTGCTCACAGTGCCTCCAATACGCGGCGCCGGTGCGCCGTGGTGTCGCCCCAGGCCGACCGCAACGCCTGTGCGCGCAGCAGCAGCAAGCCCAGGTCATGCTCCTGGGTGAAGCCGATGGCACCGTGGGTCTGCAGCGCCGAGCGGGCCGCCAGCAGACCGGCTTCCGCGGCAGCGACCTTCGCGGCGCTGACGTCCCGCGCGGTGTCGGGGGATTCCGCATGCAGGCTCAGCGCCGCGCCGTATACCAGTGGCCGGGCCAGTTCGAGGGCGATGTGCACGTCCGCGAGCTTGTGCTTGATCGCCTGGTACGAGCCGATGACCCGGCCGAACTGGGAGCGCTGTTTGGCGTACTGCACCGAGAGGTCCAGCATCGCCTGGCCGGCCCCGATGAGTTGGGCAGCCGTCGCGAGGGCGCCGAATTCGCGCGCCCGCTGGACGTCAGCGGTCCAACTGCCGCCGGACGCGGTGACGTCGAACAGCTTTCGGCTCGGATCGAGTGATTCTCGCGAACCCTCGGCGGTGCCCTCGCTGGCCTGACTGTCGCGGCCCACCAGGATCAGGCCGGCGAACTCGGCGTCGACGGCGCGGGGTGCCTCGGGGGCGATCGCAGCGGTGGCGATCAGATCGCCAGCGGCTAGTTCGGCACTGCGCTGGGCGTCGGAGGCCAGCAGAACCGGTGCCACGGCGATGGATTCGCTGACGGGACCGGGGACGCAGTGCGCGCCGAGGCGTTCGAGTGCGACCACCAGGTCCACTGGATGTGCGCCGATGCCGTCGTGCTCCTCGGCCACGGCCAGCGCTGTGACGCCGAGGTCGGTCAGCGTCTGCCACACCTTGCGACCGGGTGCGGTGTCCCCGGCCGCCCAGGCGCGTACCACTGCGGGAAGGTCGGCCGATCCGAGCGCCGCGTCGATGCTGGCGGCGAAATCGCGCTGCTGTTCGTCGATCTCGAAGTTCATTTGCCCTCCCTGGGCAGGCCCAGCAGTCTCTCGGCGATGATATTGCGCTGAATCTCGTTGGTGCCCGCGTAGATCGGTCCGCCGAGGGCGAACAGGTAGGACTCGGTGAAGGAATCGGCAACCTCTCCTTCGGGGCCCTGGAGATCCAGGGCCGTCTGGGTGATCGCGACATCGAGGTCCGACCAGAACACCTTGGTGACCGATGACTCGGCACCCAACTCGCCGCCGGCGGCCAGCCGGGTGACGGTGCCGAACGTCTGCAGCCGGTAGGCCTGCGCCTGGATCCAGGCGTCGGTGACCCGGTCGGCGAACTGGTCGCGAATCATCTTGTCCGGGGTGGACTTCCACAGCTCGACCAGTCGCGCTGCCGCCGAGGTGAACCGGGCCGGGCTGCGCAGTGACATGCCGCGCTCGTTGCTCGACGTGCTCATGGCGGCGCGCCAGCCGTCGTTCGGTGTCCCGATCACGTCCTGGTCGGGCACGAAGACGTCGTCCAGGAAGATCTCGCCGAAGCCGGTGTCGCCGCCGAGTTGGGCGATCGGCCGTACGGTGATGCCGTCGGCCTTCAGGTCGAACATGAAGTACGTCAGGCCCTTGTGCCGCTGCGCTTCCGGGTCGGAGCGGAACAGGCCGAATCCACGGTCGCCGAACGGCGCCCGGGAACTCCAGATCTTCTGGCCGTTGAGCTTCCAGCCGCCGTCGACCTTGGTGGCGGTGGATCGCAGCGAAGCCAGGTCGCTGCCGGACTCCGGCTCCGACCAGGCCTGCGCCCAGATCTCTTCGCCGCTGGCCATTTTCGGCAGGATCCGGTCGAGCTGTTCCTCGGTTCCGTGCGCGAACAACGTCGGCGCCAGCATGGACGTCCCGTTGGCGCTGGCCCGCCCCGGCGCGCCGGCGTGGAAGTACTCCTCCTCGTAGACCACCCACTCGAGCAGGCTGGCGTCGCGGCCGCCGTACTTCGCCGGCCAGCTGATCACCGACAGGCCGGCGTCGAAGAGCACCTTGTCCCACTGTCGATGCTGCTCGAAACCCGCCGCCGTGTCGTAGGACTCGGTGGGAAAGTGTGCGCGGTTGGCGGCGAGGAAGTCGCGCACCTCCGTGCGGAACGACTCGACCGATTCTTCTAGGTCCAGATCCATCAGATTGTCTCCCTCAGTAGGGGTTTGACGACCTTGCCACCCGGGTTGCGGGGCAGTGCGTCCAGGAACACCACCGAACGTGGGGTCTTGAAATTGGCCAGCTGTGCCTTGGTGTGTGCGATCACGGCGGCCTCGTCGAGATCGGTGCCGGGCAGTCGGACGACGAACGCCTTGCCCACTTCTCCGAGGCGTTCGTCGGGAACCCCGATCACGGCAGCTTCGGCAACGCCGGGCAGCCGGGCCAGCACCTGTTCGATCTCGGCGGGATAGACGTTGAACCCACCGCAGATGTACATGTCCTTCAGCCGGTCGGTGATGCGCAGATTGCCCTGGATATCAACGGTTCCCACGTCGCCGGTGTGCAACCAGCCCTCGGCGTCGATGGCCGCTGCCGTGGCCGCCGGGTCGTCGAGGTAGCCCAGCATCACGTTGGGCCCGCGCAGCAGCACCTCACCGGGTTGGCCGTCGCCGGATGCGTCGATGCGTAGTTCGAAGTCGGCGATCGGCCGCCCGCAGGTGGTGGCGACGGTGACGGCGTCGTCGTCGGGCCGGCACATCGTGCCGAAGCCGGCGGCCTCCGTCAGGCCGTAGGCCGTCAGCACGATGTTGATGTCGAGTTCGGTCTGCATCCGCTCGATCAGAACCACCGGCACCACGGCGGCGCCGGTGACGGCGAACCGCAACGAGCTGAGGTCGTACCGGTCGCGGTTGGGGTGATCGAGCAGCATCTGGTAGATCGTGGGCGGGCCGGGCAGCACCGAGGCGTGTTGTTCCTGCACGGCCCGCATGGCCTGCTCGGCGTCGAAGGTCACCATCGGGATCAGCGTCGCGCCGGTCTGCAGGCAGGCCAGGATGCCGGCCTTGTAGCCGAAGTTGTGGAAGAACGGGTTGATGCAGAGGTAGCGGTCGGTGGAGTCGATCTCGCCGCACGCCGCCCAGGCCGCCGAACCGGCCAGCGACTGGCGGTGCGCGCACAGCACGCCCTTGCTGCGGCCGGTGGTGCCGGAGGTGAAGAGGATATCGGAGATGTCGTCGGGGGTGACCGCGGCCGCGCGCGCGTCCGCGCTGGCTAGGGCGGCCGGCTGCGCGCCGCGGGCGACGAACTCGGCCCAGGTGCCGTCCGTCTTCTCGATGGGCACCCGCACGATGTGGCGCAGCGCGGACAGCGCATTGCGATCGAGTTCGGTGCTGCGGTCCGCGCCGAGGAACTCACCCGCGGCGATCAGCAGCGGGGCCTGGGTGCGTGCCAGGATGTCGGTCGCCTCGGTCGCGGTGTAGCGGGTGTTCAGCGGTACCAGTACCGCGCCCGCATAGTGGGTGGCCAGGCACGTGACCACCCAGTGCCAGGTGTTCGGCGACCAGATCGCGACCCGGTCGCCGGGATTGACGCCGAGGTCGACCATGGCGGCGGCGGCCTGCCGTACCTCGTCGCGCAGCTGCGTGAAGGTGAGCGTCCTGTCCGGAGTAACCAGCGCTTCGTGGTCGGGAAGCGCACGGGCGATCCGATCCAGCACCGCAGGTGTGGTCTGCGGGACGCTCGTCATCGAAGCTCCTCGTCTTCCCGTCCAGGTCGTAGACCGTTGGTGGCGCTGCCCGTACCCGTGCCGCTGGCGCACCAGGCCGCCGACCTCCTGGTGCGAACGGAGTCGCCCCGGGGGCTAACAAAGCAAGTGCTTGGTAGGTTAGCCTACAGGGATGGAGGAGGTCCAGAAGTTCCGGGCGGAGGTCCGCGAGTGGCTTGCCGACAATCTGGTCGGCGAGTTCGCAGAGCTGAAAGGCCTCGGCGGCCCGGGACGTGAGCACGAAGCATTCGAGGAACGCCGGGCATGGAACCAGCACCTGGCCACGGCCGGGCTGACGTGCCTGGGATGGCCGGTCGAGCATGGCGGGCGTGGCCTTTCGGTGGCGCACCGGGTCGCCTTCTACGAGGAATACGCCCGCGCGGACGCCCCCGACAAGGTCAACCATTTCGGTGAGGAGCTGCTCGGGCCCACGCTCATCGCGTTCGGCACACCCGAACAGCAGCAGCGCTTCCTGCCGCGGATCCTCGACGTCACCGAGCTGTGGTGCCAGGGCTACTCCGAGCCCAACGCCGGCAGTGACCTGGCCAACGTCTCGACCACCGCCGAACTCGATGCGGAGGGTCAGCAGTGGCACATCAACGGGCAGAAGGTGTGGACCTCGCTGGCGCACTGGGCGCAGTGGTGCTTCGTGGTGGCCCGCACCGAGAAGGGCTCCAAGCGGCACGCCGGACTTTCCTACCTGCTCGTGCCGCTGGACCAACCGGGCGTCGATGTCCGGCCCATCGTCCAGCTCACCGGTGACTCCGAATTCAACGAGGTGTTCTTCGACGACGCCCGCACCGACGCCGACCTGGTGGTCGGCGCGCCCGGCGATGGCTGGCGGGTCGCCATGGGCACCCTCACGTTCGAGCGCGGGGTTTCCACGCTGGGCCAGCAGATCCGTTATGCGCGTGAGCTTTCCGGCATCGTGGCGCTGGCCCGTGACAACGGCAGCATCGACGACCCGGCCATCCGGGAGCGGCTGACCCGGGCCTGGGTCGGGCTGCGGGCCATGCGGTCCTACGCGCTGGCCACCATGGATGTCGAAGAGCCGGGGCAGGACAACATCTCGAAGTTGTTGTGGGCCAACTGGCATCGGGATCTCGGCGAGCTCGCCATGGATGTGCTGGGCAAGGCCTCATTGGTGCTGCGCGACGGGGAATTCGGCGAGTGGCAGCGGCTGTTTTTGTTCTCCCGCGCCGACACCATCTACGGCGGATCCAACGAGATCCAGCGCAACGTTCTGGCCGAGCGGGTGCTCGGCCTGCCGAGAGAGGTGAAGGGTTGAGTCTTTCCAAAGTGCCGAAAGAGATTGACGGACACGGACTCCTGACCGGCAAGGTGGTGGTCGTTACCGCCGCGGCCGGCACCGGGATCGGTGCGTCGACCGCGCGTCGGGCGCTGCTCGAAGGAGCTGACGTGGTCGTCTCCGATCATCATGAGCGCCGCCTCGGCGAGACGCGTGAACAGTTGGAGGGCCTCGGGCTGGGCCGGGTCGAGAGCGTGGTCTGCGACGTGACCTCCACCGCTCAGGTCGATGCGCTGATCTCCTCGACCACCGCGCGGCTGGGCCGGTTGGACGTGCTGGTCAACAACGCGGGTCTGGGTGGGCAGACGCCGGTGGTCGCGATGACCGACGAGGAATGGGACCGGGTGCTCAACGTCAGCCTCACCTCGGTGATGCGCGCGACACGTGCGGCGCTGGCCTACTTCCGCGACGCCGACCACGGCGGCGTTATCGTGAACAACGCCAGCGTATTGGGTTGGCGCGCACAGCATTCTCAGTCGCACTACGCCGCGGCCAAGGCCGGTGTAATGGCGCTGACCCGGTGCAGTGCCATCGAGGCCGTCGAGTACGGCGTGCGGATCAACGCGGTGTCACCCAGCATCGCCCGGCACAAGTTCCTGGAGAAGACGTCGTCGTCGGACCTGTTGGACCGGCTGTCGTCCGACGAGGCGTTCGGCCGCGCCGCCGAGCCGTGGGAGGTTGCCGCAACCATCGCGTTCCTGGCCAGCGACTACTCCAGTTACCTGACCGGCGAGATCATTTCGGTGTCGAGTCAACGCGCGTAGTGACGTGACCAGACGCGACGAACTGCTGGAGCTGGCCGCGGCGATGATGGCCGAGCGGGGCCTGCGCGCCACCACGGTGCGCGACATCGCCGACGCCGCGGGAATCCTGTCCGGCAGCCTCTATCACCACTTCTCCTCCAAGGAGGAGATGGTCGACGAGGTGCTGCGCGGGTTCCTGGACTGGCTGTTCGCGCGGTATCAGGAGATCATCGACACCCAGCCCAATCCGCTGGCCCGGCTCGAAGGCCTGTTCATGGCGTCCTTCGAGGCCATTGACACCCGGCATGCGCAGGTGGTGATCTACCAGGACGAGGCGAAACGGCTCTCGGTGCAGCCCCGGTTCGCTTACGTCGACGAACGCAACCGTGAGCAACGCAAGATGTGGCTCGACGTCCTCGATCAGGGCATCAGGGAGGGCTGTTTCACGCCGGACCTCGACGTCGACCTGGTGTACCGATTCATCCGTGACACCACCTGGGTGTCGGTGCGCTGGTATCAACCCGGCGGTCCGCTGACCGCCCAGGAAGTGGGCCGGCAGTACCTCGCGATAGTTCTTGGCGGAATCACGAAAGCCGCTACTACCAAAGGAGATTGACAATGGCTGAAGCATATGTGATCGACGCCGTTCGGTCCGCGGTCGGCAAGCGGGGCGGCGCCCTGTCCGGGGTCCATCCGGTTGACCTGGGCGCGCTGGGCTGGCGCGCGATCTTCGAGCGCAACGACGTGGATCCCGCAGCGGTCGACGACGTGGTGGCCGGCTGCCTGGACACCATCGGCCCGCAGGCGGGCAACATCGCCCGGCTGTCCTGGCTCGCCGCCGGATTCGACGAGGCGGTGCCGGGTGTCACCGTCGACCGGCAGTGCGGCTCGAGCCAGCAGGCCATTTCCTTTGGCGCCCAGGCGGTCATGTCGGGAACCGCCGACCTGATCCTGGCCGGCGGCATGCAGAACATGAGCGCGATCCCGATCAGCTCGGCGATGACCGTCGCCGAGCAGTTCGGCTTCACCTCGCCCACCAACGAATCCAAGTTGTGGTTGGAACGTTATGGGGATCAAGAAATTTCGCAGTTCCGCGGCTCCGAGCTGATTGCCGAGAAGTGGGATCTGTCCCGTGAGGACATGGAGAAGTACTCGCTGCGCAGCCATGAGCGGGCCTTCGAGGCGATCAAGGCCGGGCATTTCGACAACGAGATCTTCACCATCGAAACCGAGAACGGCCCGTTCCGGGTCGACGAGGGCCCACGGGAGTCGTCACTCGAGAAGATGGCCGGCCTGAAGGCCCTGGTCGAGGGCGGCCGGCTGACCGCGGCGATGGCCAGCCAGATCTCCGACGGCGCCAGCGCGGTGCTGCTCGCTTCAGAACAGGCCGTCAAGGACCATGGTCTGAAGCCGCGGGCCCGCATCCATCACATCAGCACCCGTGGCGCCGACCCGGTGTTCATGCTGACCGGTCCGATCCCGGCCACCCAGTACGCGCTGGCGAAGACCGGTCTGTCGATCGACGACATCGACACCGTCGAGATCAACGAGGCGTTCGCGCCGGTGGTGATGGCCTGGCTGAAGGAGACCAAGGCCGACCCGGCCAAGGTCAATCCCAGCGGCGGCGCGATCGCCCTGGGCCATCCGCTGGGCGCCACCGGCGCCAAGCTGTTCACCACGATGCTGAACACGCTCGAGCGCACGGGCGGCCGCTACGGCCTGCAGACCATGTGCGAGGGCGGCGGCACCGCCAACGTCACCATCATCGAAAGGCTGTAAACGCGGTAGTAGCTGCGGGTCCTCAACCCGCGGCGGCGAGCACCACCAATCCAAATGCCACGGCGAAGCGGTGGCCGAGCTGGGTGGCCACCTCGCCACGCCCGACGGTGACCTCGGGCCCGAGCTGTTCGCTGACTGCTCGGACGAGTTCGTCGTCGCTGGTTCCGCCGCCGACCAGTAGCACGCTGTCGGTATGGGGCGCAGTCTCGGTGATTCCCCGTAATATGTTGGCACCGATGACAAGTCGCTTTGCCGCCAGCCTCCAGCTACGCCATTCGGCGCCCGTGAGCCGGGAGGTGAAGGGCAGCAGTCCGCTGGGCGCGTCGGCCAGCAACCAGCCGGTGCAGCGGCCGTGCAGCGGCTTGTCGAGGAACTGGCGCCGGCCGTACTCGTCCTCCACGAGCTGGACGGTCACAGCGGTCAGGGCCCCTGCGCGTTTGGCGTATTCAGCTGCGCTGCGGGAGATGTCGAGCGCTGCGGCTGTCGCGGCGGTCAGCAGCTGACCCGCACCGGGCAGCACGGTGCGGGCATCAGCGGTCACGACGTCGACCGTTCCGCCGCCGACGTCCACCACGACGACGTCCGGTGTCACCCCGGGTGTGGTGAGCGCGCCGACCCTCGCCGCAGTTGCCTCGGAGTCCACCCGGGTGACCGGAACGCCGAGTTCTCGGCGCAGCGCATCGGCATCGGCCGATGGTTGCCGAAGGCCGGCCATGGCGGCCAGCACCAGGCTGTCAACCTCGACCGAGCCGCGTCTCGAATTCGCTCGTGCGGAAATGTCGCCGAGGTGAACAACATGGGTGTGGCCGTCCAGCGCGGTGGTTGGGGTGGTCGCCGGCGGTCCGGCTGCAGCATTGGTGGGCGTCGCGGTGTCGTCGAGGAAGACGACCGCACACGCGCTGTCGTAGAGCTGATCCGCGATGGCGCGGGCGTCGGCACGTTCACCGTCGCGTAGACGGAACGTGTCGAAGAGCCAGAAGGGGTCGGTGAGCCGTCGCAGCGGTGCGACACCCTGGCGCACCTCGACCGCGACCAAGCTCGCCATCAGCACCGGCCGCACGTCGACGTCGTCGACCACCGGTAGCTTCGTCGTGAGTCGGTTCGACACCAGCACGGCTTCGTCGTTGGCCGTCAGAACCGCTGCGACTGTGATGCCGTCGGCGACCGCGGCATTGACTCGCTCAGCCACCTCACGATATCCGCGGTCCGCGGTAGCACATGCGACGACCGGCCGGTCGCGGTCGACCGCATCGAGGAGTTCGACCGGTACCGGGACACCGGCGCCGGCGTCGTCGCCCGCGGTGGTCGCGGCCGATCGCATAGCGATGACGAGCCTGCCCGTGTGCCTGGTCCGTAGCCGGACGCGTTCGACGGTCGAGTGCACCGGCGGGGTGGGGGCGAATGCGGCTCGGTCGATGACCAATCCGTTGCTGTCGGCCAGCCGCCGGGCCAGTTGTGCGGCACCCTGGATCGCCCGCAGGGAACCTTTGCCGCCGCGCGTCGGTACCCGGGCACTGGCCAGCACCTGCAGCGCAGTGGTCTGCTCGCACAGCACCACCTCGGTGGTGGCATTGCCGATGTCGATACCGGCCCAGATGGTCACCGCAGCAGGCCACGCCGCCGATAGGCCGCTGCGGCCTCGCGGACGAGTTCGGCGCACGTGCGGGCACCATGCGCGTCGAGCCGTCCGGCCAGTTCTTCCAGGTCGGCGAAGCTTGAACGGCCCGGCCGCAGCGCCTCGTATGTCGCCAGCATCTCCGTTGCACTCAGCGCGGTGAGCTCGGCGGCCCGGCGGAGGTTCGTCCCCAACTGCGCGGAACCCGATCGCTCAGCCGTGTCGGCCTGCTGCAGCAGTGTTTCCCGGCTGATCCGGACGTCGTCGAGTACCAGCTCACCGCTACGCGCAGCCTCGACCGTCACGTCTGCGATGCTGCGGCCGGAGTGGGAGAAGATGTTCATCGGGTGAACTCCAATTCCAGGTCGGTGCCGTCGTTATCGTCGGACTCGGCCCGCTCGATCGCCACCATCGACACCACCTTGGTGTGGTAGCGCGCGGTGATCGCCTCGTCGGTGTAGGCGTTGCGGAGAGGGGCCGGAGTTGTGCCCTTGGCATGGCGGCCGGCGTTGATCCCTACCAGCCGGTACATCTCCGGACTGATCAACGGTGCAACACTGAGCAATTCGAGGTTTGACAGCGGTGTGAGGTCGCGGCGATGGATGAGCGTGGTGCCCTTGGCCTGCAATCCCACCCCGATCCCGGATCCGGACAGCATCGCCGCGGACTTGCCGATGGAGCCCAGATCGACACTGCCGGCGATGCGGACCAATCGGGGTACGCACTGCTCCTCCTCCAAGCCGGCCAGGATCTGTTCCAGCGCGTCGTAGATGGTCAGTCCGGACAGCGTGCGAAACAGCCTGCTGCCGAACGCCGGTGACAGTCCGATGACAACCTCTCGGGGGTCCTGGCCGACGCTTGCCGGACCGCGCACGACCAGACGCCCGGGTTGGCGGAACATCGACTGTTCCTTGACCAGATCGGCCACCGACCGACCTTGTCGCACCGTGTCGATCTGCGCCTGACGCTGTGGGGTCGGCCGGTAGCCGGTGCCAGGGCCGCAATAGTCGTTGGGGTCCTGCAATGCCGACAGCACGTTCATCTCCTCATCGAAGATCGCCGCGGTCTGTAGGTAGTCGCCCGTGATCCGAGCCCGAGCCATGCCCAGCACCCGGTCCGCGATATCGGCAAAGCCGGTCTCGGCAAGCGCGCTCACGATGTCGAGCACCGTCAGGCCGGACTGGTCGATCAGCCGTGCGGCACTGAGCACCTTGACGCCGTCGCTCTCGGGCAGGTCCTTGGATCCCTCGGCGCCGACAACGATTTCCACATGCTCGTCGTCGAAGTCGGCGAGCCCGAGATATTCGAAGACCGCGCGGGTAGCCTCCGCGGCCTGTCGCCGCATGGCCTCCAAGGTGGTGGGATCCACCGAGCTCAGCCCGCCGTCGACACCCCAGTCGCGCTGCATCACCAGATAGTCGTCCAGGTCGGCGGCGTTGAAGTTCGATGGCCCGAACATGTTGTCGTAGGACACGATCGAACCGAAACCGGAGAAGATGAAGTCGGACCCCGACAGCAGTACCGGTAGCGTCCGGCTGGTCCGGCGCATGGTGGATTCCGAAACCAGGCTGTCGTTCCCGCTGCAGGATTCCAGGCCACGGAGCATGACCATCAGATTCTCTGCGATCAGTTCCCGGACCCCGCCGGGAACCGACGCGGTGATGGCGGCCCCGTCGATACCGCCATTCTGGACACCTTGGGCGCCAATACCTTTGGCGAGCGCCACACAGCGCGCCTCCAGGTAGTTCATCGACTTGCGTTCGGCCTGGCCCATCAGTACCTCGGAACCGGCCCCGCTGGACAGCCGCATCTTGATCCCGCGTGATGCATAGGCCGAGGTCAGGAATGCTTTTGACCACGGGGTGTCGTCGCCGTCGGTGAACACCTGCTCGGTTCCATAGACCGACACCGTTTCGGCGTAGGACACCAGTCCCCGCACCCCGAGTTCCAGCTCGCGGGCCTCCTCCACCGAGCACTGGGTCAGTGCACCGGCCGCGGGCACCTGTGAGCCGATCAACAGGGCCACCGCAACGGCGGGTGCGTCGTCGAGCACCGGAACGGTGGCCTCGAGTTCCCGGAAGCCGTACACCACAGCTGTCGCCGCATCGGCGGCGATCAGCAACGGGTCGTCGAGGCGATTGGTGACGTGGGCCTGGTTGGCCGGCGTGCGGCGGGCCCGCATCTTCATCATCGCCAGCTGGATCTCGACGGGTTGCAACATCGCGACGACGCGTGCCATCTTGGCCGGCGTCAAACCTGCGCACACCCGGAGTACCTCGTCGCGGGGCGTGTACGGGTCGACGATCATGCGCGCCAGCTCCAATTCGCTGAGCACCATCGACCGGGGTGCCTCGGCATGGTCGATCGCGTAGCGCACGATGAACTCGTCTATCGAGTCGAAGTCCGCGGCCGCGGTCGAATCCATCTCCAGCACCGTGCCGTCCGCGGCCACTACCCACGATGGCTCCGGGTCGTAGGGGGACAGGTGCGAGATCATCCCCAGGTTGGGATCGGGCTCGGCGAATCCGTCGAGATTGACGGGCTGCTCATCCAACATGCGGATGCGGCCCAGCCGGTGATCCGGTTCGCTCGAGGTGCTGTTCAGCTGCATGGTCTCCAGCATTGGCCGAATGGCCGGCTGTAACAACGGGCATCGGGCAGCTTCCAACAACCTGTTGGGTGTGCGGTCGCCGGCGAATGCCCGGGATCCGGTCCTACAACAAGATGTTGGAAACCTGCCGAGTTCTCTGGCCCAACCCGCCCGCCCTCTCGCAGACTTGGCCGATCCGACGGAGCCGGTGATCGGTTGGCCCCGCGTAGAGAGAAGGAGCACCGCATGAAGGTTGTCAACGGGGACGACGCAGTCGGCCACGATCGAGCGCCGGAGGGCGGTCCCGCCAAACTGCGCGGGCACCTCGGCGTTGCCGCCATCGTATTGATGGTGGTGGCGGCCGCGGCGCCGCTGTCCACGATCGGCGGCAACGTGCCGATCGCGATGGTGCTCGGCGGAACCACCGGCATTCCGGTCGCCTTCCTGGTGGCGGGTTTCATCTTCCTGCTGTTCGCGGCCAGCTTCGTCGCGATGTCGAAGTACGTGACGGACGCGGGGGCGTTCTACGCCTATATCCGCACATCGCTGGGTCATGCGGCCGGAACAGGCGCAGCGGTGCTCGCGCTTCCGGCCTACATGGCAACGCTACTCGCGGTGGCTGCCTACGATGGTGTCATCCTCAACGGCTTGATCACGCGCTTCGGTGGACCAGATATTCCGTGGTGGCTGCTGACCGGCCTGGTACTCGCGGTCGTCGCATGGCTCGGCTATCGCGACATCGATCTGAGCGCCAAGGTGCTGGGTGTGTTCCTGGTTTCGGAGGTCACGATTCTCCTGGTGCTCGATTTCGTCATCGTGATTCAGGGCGGTGAGCACGGGATCACCGGCGACTCTTTCACCCCGAAGGGTCTGGCCGGCGGTGTCGGCATTGCCCTGCTGTACGCCTTGTGGGGTTTCGTCGGCGTCGAGGCGACCGCTGTTTTCCGTGACGAGGCCAGGGATCCGGACCGCACGGTGCCGCTTGCGACGTTCTGGGCGGTCGGGATCGTGGCGACCTTCTACGCGTTCTCGAGCTGGGCGCTGATCGAGGGCAACGGTGGACCGGATGCCGTTCAGGTGGCCAAGGATGATCCGGACAACTTCATGGTCAATACGGCCGAGAAGTATCTGGGGATGGTGGGCCGCGACCTGAACACCGCGCTGTGGTTCATCAGCGTCTTCGCCTGCGCACTGGCTTTCCACAACATCAGCTCGCGGTATGCGTTCGTGCTGGGGCAGAGCGGTGTCTTCTCGACGAGGATCGGCCGGGTGCACGCACGCCACGGTTCCCCGGCCTCCGCGTCGCTGCTCGTCACGGTGGCGTCGTTCGTCATCATGGCTGTCCTGGCCGCGCTGAAGCTGGATCCAGTGCTGCAGATCTTCGGACCGCTGGGTGGCCTCGGGATCCTGGCGCTGGCCATCCTGTGGTTGCTGACGACGATCTCGGTGGTGCTGTTCTTCTCTCGTCGCGGCGATTCGACCCGGAAGGTGGTCCTGGCCTCCGCCGCCACGCTGGCGCTGGCGGCAGCCCTGGTGCTGGTCGTGTCGAACCTGACCCTGGTGGTGGGCGGGAGCTCGACCCTCGCGGTGATCTTCGGTGTGATGCCCCTGGTGTTCTTCGGGGTCGGCATGCTGTTGAGCCGACGGTCGAGCAGCGAACTGGCCGCCATCTCGTCGGTGCCGTGAGGGCGATCGGTCACCGTTCCTACTGATCTCGGACCGAGGTGGTGCGCTGGTACCGTCGGCGCAGCGCACCACCTCGGAAAGTGGATCAAGAGAGGACGGCGGGCATGCCTGGGGACTCGTCGCTGAGCATGGCGGCGGTCCTGACGGTGCCACCCCTCGATCAGGGATCGCTGGTTGCCGGGAATCAGGGGTTGTCCCGCGAGGTCCGTTGGGTGGACATCATCCATGCCCCGGCGGAGGATTTCGTCCGCGCGGGTGATCTGGTGCTGACCACCGACGCCGACATCCGCCGACCGGGGGTTCGTGAGTTCCTCTTCTCGTTGTTCGCCTCTGCGGCAGCCGGGGTGGTGCTCAGCCCACCCCCGGACGTTGCCGTTGACGGACTTCTCGCGGTGCTGGTCCCGCTCGCTGACCGCCACGCGTTCCCGTTCGTGTTGCTGCCCTGGGAGATTGCTTTCGCCGACGTGCAGAAGAGTCTGCTGCCCCTGGTCAATCCGACACAGCCGGACAACCGCGTCGAGATGGCCATCGGCCGGCGTGAACGTGCCGATCCCGACTGGGACGAACTCGCCACCGCTTTCGCAAGATCCCTTTGGACGCTGGCACGTTCCACCGATATCGCGGTGCAGTCCTCGGTGACCGACGATCTGGTTCTGATCCACTTCGCGGCGTCCCCGCCGGTGTCACAGGTCGCCGAACTGGTCGCCTCCGGCCAGCGGCTCAGCGGTCTACCGGAGAACCTGGTCAGTTGGGAGCTACTGCCCCCGGCACGCGAGCAGTCGGTTGCCGTCCCCGTCGCCGCGCACCTGCCCGAACCCGACGGACGCGTGGGTCCGCAGCAGTTCGCCGAGGTGCTGCGGCAGCATCCGCGCAGCATGGCGACCATCCTGCAAACGTTGCAGCCGCTGGTGGACTACGACCGGACCCGCCGCGGGCAGCTCATGCATACCCTGGAAATCCTGCTCGACGAAGCGATCAACACCAGCGCGGCGGCCCGGGCGCTATTCCTGAACCGGCACTCGTTGCTCTACCGGATCAGGCTGATCGAGGAGCTCACCGGACTGTCGCTGAAGAACCCGGCGGACCGTTTCCAGTTGGAGGTCAGCATTCGTGTGCACCAGTTCAACCAATGGCGCGCCGACCGCACATGACGATGTGGTTCAGTGATCGTGCAGCACCACGCCACGGATGTTCTTGCCGGCCCGCATGTCCTCGTAGCCCTCGTTGACCTCGGCCAGTTTGTACTCGTGGGTGACGGTCTCGTCGAGCAGCAGCTTGCCCTCGCGGTAGAGGCTGAGCAGGCGCGGGATGTCGGCCCGCGGATTCGCCTCGCCGTACAGGCTGCCCAGCAGCCGCTTCTGGAACAGCGTGAACATCATCATGTTCAGGGTAGGGTTCGAGTCCGCCATCCGGCCCAGGGCGGTCATCACCACTGCTCCGCCCTTGCGCACGAGGTTGGCGGCATCCTCGAGCATCGCGCCCTCGAGCAGGCCGACCGTCAGGATCGATGAATCGGCCATCACGCCCTTGGTCAGGTCGGCGACCAGCGCGATGGCCTCCGGCATGGACGTCACGAAGTGGGTGGCGCCGAATTCGAAGGCCTTCTGCTGCTTGGCCTGGATGGGGTCGATGACGATGATCTTCTCGGCCCCCGCCAGCCGGGCGCCCTGGACCGCGCCGCTGCCGATGCCGCCCAGGCCGATCACGACGACGGTGTCGCCTGGCGATACGTCGGCCGTGTTGACGGCCGAGCCCCAACCGGTGGTCACGCCGCAGCCCAGCAGGCACGCCCGCGACAGCGGCAGGTCGTCGTCGATCTTGACGATCGATGCCTCGGGCACGGTGCCGTACTGCGAGAAGGTCCCGACGAACGCCATGACGCCGACGTTCTGGCCACGGGCCCGGCGCCGGTGGGTGCCGTCGGCCTGGGTGCCCGCCATGATGAGCGCGCCGAGGTCACACAGATTCTGGTGCCCGGTCGAACAGAACCGGCAGCGGCCGCAGGCCGGCAGGAACGACGCCACGACGTGATCGCCGGGTTTGAGCCCCTGCACCCCGGGGCCGACCTCCTGGACGATGCCGGCTCCCTCGTGGCCGCCGATCATCGGCAGCGGGGCCGGCAGGTCGCCGGTGCGGATGTGTTCATCGGAGTGGCACAGCCCGGTGGCCTCCCAGGACACCAGCACTTCGCCGTCCTGCGGTGGGTCGAGGTCGATCTCTTCGACCTCCCAGTTGCCACCGAACTCCCAGAGGATTGCGGCATTCGTTTTCATCGGTGATCTCCTCAATCGCTTGGCTCCCCCCGGAGTCTAGGAAGTGGCCCAGAACGAATCCGGGTTTCCCTGAGATCTGTGCAGTCCCGGGATTCACCTGGGGGGCTAAGTTCGATCCGTGATGGTGCGCGGCGGGGTGGCGGCGGTGGCCGCCACGATGGTGTTGACGCAGTGCGCCAACCCTCCGCAACCGCTGGCACCCGTGGCATCTCCTGCCATCACGACCGTCGTCCCGCCGTCCGTCCATCCCGTCACCGCCGCCGAACTCGGTGCGAGCTGGCATCCCGGCTGCCCGGTCGGGCCGGAACAGTTGCGGCGCGTCGAGCTGACCTATGAAGGCTTCGACGGTACGCCGCATCGTGGCGAGCTGGTGGTGCACCAGGATCGGGTCGTCGAGGTTCAGCAGGTGTTCGCCGAGCTGTACCGGATGCACGTCCCGATCTCGAAAATGCAACTGCCGCAGAACTATCCAGATGCTCAGGACGAGCTGTCGATGGAGGACGACAACACCTCGGCGTTCAACTGCCGCGGGATCCCCGGATCATCGAATTGGTCGCAGCACGCGTACGGCCGGGCGGTCGACATCAACCCGCTGCAGAATCCGTCCGTGCACCAGGATCGCTGGCTCGAGCCCAGCACCGCCGAACGCTACCGGGATCGCGGTTGCACCGATCCCGGGATGCTGCACGACGGCGACGCGGTCGTGCGTCTGTTCACCGACCGCGGCTGGACCTGGGGCGGGCACTGGCGAAATCCGACGGACTACCAGCACTTCGAACTGCCGGGCTGAGCGCCGCGACCTCAGACGATGCGGGCGCTGGCAGCCTGCAGGTGCGCGACGGCCTCGGCGACGATGGCGGGCACCAGTTCCGCGCACGATGGCAGATCATCCAGGATGCCGGCCACCTGTCCGGACGCCAGCACGCCGGCGTCGGTGTTGCCCTCGACCAGGCCGGCCTTGAGCAGCATCGGGGTGTTGGCCGCCATCACCACCTGCGACCACGTCAGGTCCTTGCCGTGCCGCATGGCCATGCCGTCGCGGATCATCGACCGCCATGTCATACCGGTCATCTTCTTGAACTTTTGCGCGTTGCCGATCGCCGCGGTGAAACCGCGCACCCGCGAACCGCTTTCGAGCTTCTCGACCAGCCCGGTCCGCAGGACGCGGTGCGGCATGCCGTCGACGCGCGTGGACACGACGGTGCCGTCCAGGGCCGACGCCAGGTAGCGCTGCTTGACATCGTCGGGGACCGTGGAGTCCGAGGTGAGCAGGAACCGGGTCCCCATGGCGACGCCGGCGGCGCCGTACGACAGCGCGGCGGCCAGCCCGCGGCCGTCGAAGAACCCGCCGGCCGCGACGACCGGCATCCCGGTGTCGGCGACGGCGTCGAGCACCGACGGCAGCAGCAGTGTGGTGGCGACGGGTCCGGTGTGGCCGCCCCCCTCGCCGCCCTGCACGATCACGGCGTCGGCACCCCAGCCAGCCACCTTCTTGGCGTGCTTGGCAGCGCCGACCGACGGAATGACAACCACCCCGGCCTCTTTCAGGCGCGCGATCAGGTCGGGCTTGGGGGCCAGGGCGAAGGAGGCAACCTTGACCCCTTCGCGGATCAGGAGGTCGACACGGTCGTTCGCGTCACCCGCGTCGGCGCGGATGTTGATGCCGAACGGCTTGTCCGTGGCGGCCTTCACCTTGGCCACCGCGGTGCGAAGCTCGTCCAGCGTCATGGTCGCCGACGCCAGGATGCCCAGCCCGCCGGCGTTGGAGGTGGCGGCCACCAGTCGGGCGCCGGCCACCCAGCCCATGCCGGTCTGCACGACGGGGTGCTCGATGCCGACCAGTTCGGTCAGCGGGGTTCGCAGCGAGCTCACAACTTGACCTCTTTGTCCCGCAGCGATTTCGGGTCGATCGTCTGCAGCAGTTCGAGCTCGGCACCGCTGGGCAGCCGGGTGGTCCCGGCGGTGTCCAGGCCGGCCACCTCGAAGGCGGTGTTCTCGGCGACCTGATCGGCCTCGACCCCGGGGTGCAGCGACAGCGCGCGCATGGTGTGGTCCGGGCCGTTGAAATCGAACACGCCCAGGTTGGACACCACCCGGTAGACGTCGACGAAGCGGTACGCGGGGTTGTCAGGATCGACCTTGTTCCAACCGATTCCGGAGACGATGTCGACCGAGTCGCAGAACACCCGCGTGGAGTGGTTGCCGACGAAGTAGCTGGTGGCGTGGTTGATGGTGTTCCCCGGCGCTCCGCGCACCCCGAACATCTGCCGGGTCGGATGCTGCAGGGGTCCGAACGCCGACAGGTTCTGGTTGCCGAACCGGTCGATCTGGTTGGCGCCCATCACCACATGGCGACGGCCCCAGGCCAGTGTCTCGAACACCCGGCCGAACGGCATCCAGCCCTCGATGGCAGCCGGCGCGCCGATCGCGGGGGTGTCGGCGATCAGCCGGGCCTCACCGTCGGTCAGCGCGATGTCGGGGGAGAACGTCAGCCTGGCCAGCCGGGCTCCGATGGACACAATGGTGGTCATCGGGGAAACCATGATCTCGCCGGCGTCACGGAACAGTTCGGCACAGGCGACGGCGCAGACGTCACCGCGGCTCACGGAAATCATTTGGCACCATCCTTCTGCTGCTCGGCGAACGCGCGGACGGCCGCCTGGTAGTCGGCCTCGCTCCCCGACAGATACGTGGACACGAACTCGGCCCAGGTGTCCTCGGCGCCGGCGGCCTCGGCGTAGTGCCGCTGGAACTTCTCGTCGCGACGGTAGTCGGGTTCGTTGATGGTGAAATGCGCACCGTTGGGGGCCTCGACCACGGTGTCGACCATCATCCGGTTGATCAGGAGCTGCTGTGGCACAACTGATTTGACCAGCTCGTCGGTGGCCACCACCTTCTCCACCGAGAGCAGTCGCCGCTGCGCCGACATGAGGAACAGGTCGTCGAAGTACGGGTCGATGCCGGTGTATGCGGCGTTGCCGGATTGGTCCCCGAGGTTCATGTGGACCAGGGCGACGTCGAGGTTGAGCGCGGGCATCGCGATCAGTTCCTCGTACCCGTCGCCGGTGGGATACGGCGACGTGACGGTCTTCAACTCGTCACCCCAGAACGCCCGCACATCGCTGCCCAGGCCGGCCCGGATCGGCAGGAATGGCAGGCGCTGGGCGGCGGCCTGCAGACCGCTGCGCAGCATGCCCTCGTCCATCTCGCGGGCCTCGATGGCACCGGTGGTACGGGCCTTGGCGAACCATGGGTCGTAGAACGGCGGCGAGTCCAGCGAGACGAAGCCGTAGTAAACCCGCTTGACCTTGCCCGCCGAGCACAGCAGGCCCAGGTCGGGTCCGCCGTAGGTGACGACGGTCAGATCGGTGACGTCGGTGCGCAGCAGCGCCCGGATGAAGGCCATCGGCTTGCGCCGCGAGCCCCAGCCACCGATGCCGATGGTCATCCCGCTCTCGACGGCGGCGACGGCCTGGTCCAGAGTTGTTCTCTTGTCGCTCATGCCTTTTCACCCTTGGAGGTGCCGGCGAACGCGTCGCGGTGCTCGTCGGAGACGCCCGCGAGGTTGAGCTCGAAGGTGAAACCCTGCTCCATTCGGTAGCGCGCGGTGACGGGCTGCACGTCGATGAAGTTGAGTGCCTCCTTGGCGGCCCGGATCACCCGGGTGTCCTTGGAGGCGATGTCGCGGGCCACCCGCAGTGCCGACTCGTCCAGATCGGCGCGGGGCACCACCTCGTGCACCGAGCCGAAGTGGTGCAGCGTCTCGGCATCGACGGTGGCGGCGGTGAAGAACAGTCGCCGCATCATGTGCTGCGGCACCAGTCGGGACAGGTGGGTGGCCGCGCCCAGTGCGCCACGCTCGACCTCGGGCAGGCCGAACTTGGCATCGTCGGAGGCGACGATGACGTCGGCGTTGCCGACCAGTCCGATGCCGCCGCCCACGCAGAATCCGTTGACCGCCGCGACCACCGGCACCGCGCACTCGTAGACCGCGCGGAAGGCTTCGTAGCAGCCCCGGTTGGCGTCGATCAGGGCGGTGAAGCCCTCGGTGTTCTGCATCTCCTTGATGTCGACGCCCGCGTTGAAGCCGCGGCCCTCGGCGCGCAGGATCACCACGTGCGTGGACAGATCGCGACCGGCGGCGGTGATGGCGTCGGCCAGTTCGAACCAGCCCCGGGACGGGATGGCGTTGACGGGCGGATAGTCGACGGTGACCGAGACGATGCCCGGTTCGACGGTCTTGGTGGTGATCGGCATGGATTCCTCGTCGCTACTGGGGTGGCTACCTAAGCAAGCACTTGCTTGGTACGCTAGCACAGTGACCGCAGCCGCTGACAGTGCTGAGATGAACGAAAAGCCGTCGATCAACCTGCAACTGGCCGGCCGCGTGGTCCTGGTGACCGGCGGAGTACGTGGGGTCGGCGCCGGCATCAGTGCCGTGTTCGCCGCCCAGGGCGCGACCGTGGTGACCTGCGCCCGGCGCCCCGTCGACGGATTGCCGTACGAATTCCACCCCTGCGATGTGCGCGACGACGCGTCCGTCGAGGCGCTCATCGGTGCCGTGGTGGCCGAGCATGGCCGACTGGATGTCGTGGTCAACAACGCCGGCGGCTCGCCCTACGTGGCGGCGGCCGAGGCGTCGGCGAAATTCAGCGCCAAGATCATCGAGCTCAATCTGCTTGGGCCGCTGTCTGTTTCGCAGCACGCCAATGCCGTCATGCAGACCCAGGACACCGGCGGGACCATCGTGAACATCTCGAGCGTCAGCGGCCGCCGGCCCACCCCGGGCACCGCAGCCTATGGCGCCGCCAAGGCCGGGATCGACAACCTGACCGCGACGCTGGCGGTGGAGTGGGCGCCCAAGGTCCGGGTGAACTCCGTCGTGGTGGGCATGGTCGAGACCGAGCAGTCCGAGCTGTTCTACGGTGACGCCGAATCGGTGGCGGCGGTGGCCGCCACCGTTCCCCTCGGACGGCTCGCCAAGCCGGCCGACATCGGTTGGGCCACAGCGTTTCTGGCCTCCGGCGCGGCGTCCTACATCAGCGGCGCCACGCTCGAAGTTCACGGTGGCGGCGAGCCGCCGACCTATCTGGAAGCCTCCAGCGCCAACAAATAACCGAGGAGAGAAATGGCATTGCTCGACGGCCGCGTGGTCATCGTCACCGGAGCGGGCGGCGGTATCGGCCGCGCCCACGCGCTCGCATTCGCCGCAGAGGGCGCGCGGGTGGTGGTCAACGACATCGGTGTCGGCCTGGACGGCTCACCCGCCGGCGGTGGCAGCGCCGCGCAGGCAGTGGTGGACGAAATCACCGCTGCCGGAGGCGAAGCCGTGGCCAACGGTTCCAACGTCGCGGACTGGGCGCAGGCCGAGGCCCTGATCCAGACCGCCGTCGACTCCTTCGGCGGCCTGGACGTCCTGGTCAACAACGCCGGCATCGTGCGCGACCGGATGTTCGTCAACGCCACGGAGGATGAGTTCGACGCCGTCACCGCGGTGCATCTCAAGGGGCACTTCGCCACCATGCGGCACGCCGGCGCCTACTGGCGCGCCAAGTCCAAGGCCGGCGAAACCGTGGACGCCCGCATCATCAACACCAGCTCGGGTGCCGGTCTGCAGGGCAGCGTCGGTCAGGCCACCTACAGCGCCGCCAAGGCCGGCATCGCCGCCCTGACATTGGTGGCCGCCGCGGAGATGAGCCGCATCGGCGTCACCGTGAATGCGATCGCGCCGTCAGCGCGTACCCGGATGACCGAGACCGTGTTCGCCGACATGATGGCCACCCAGGGGCAGGACTTCGACGCCATGGCGCCGGAGAACGTCTCGCCGCTGGTGGTGTGGCTGGGTTCGGTGCAGTCGCGTGACGTCACCGGCCAGGTGTTCGAGGTCGAGGGCGGCAAGATCCGCGTCGCCGAGGGCTGGGGCCACGGCCCGCAGATCGACAAGGGTGCGCGCTGGGATCCGGCCGAGCTCGGGCCGGTGGTCAGCGACCTGCTGAGCCAGGCGCGCCCCGCGGTGCCGGTCTACGGGGCCTGAGTTCGCTCAGGCGGCCGCGTCCTGGGTGTGGTCGGCTGAGACCGCCGAATCCGAAGCCTTCGGGGCATCCGTCTTCGCCGAGTCGTCCGCCTTCGGAGCGTCGTCATTCGTCTTGACGTCCTGCTCGGACTGATCGACGTCCTTGGCCGACTCGTCGGCGTCGGACCCGTCCTCTTCCTGAGCACCCTCCGTCGCCGGGTCCGTGGCCGGGTCCGCGGTTTGATCCTCGGCCTCGTCCTTGGTGACCTCCGTGGTGGCCGGAACGGTCGGTTCGCTCGGTTCCGCTGCCTCCGGGGTCGCCACTTCCGTCGACGGTTCGGGCTGGGCCTCGGTGGTCTCGGACACTGCGGCGAGTTGCGTGCCGGCGGACGGAGTGACCTCCGGGGTACTGGTCGCGGTCGGCGGTGCGGCCTCGGCCGTGACCGGTTCGGACGCGACGGCCAGTCGCGCGGCCGGCTCGGGGGCCGCCTCGACGGCAGCGGTGGACGCCCCGGATGGGGTGGCGGGCTTGAAGATCTCGTCGATCAGATTCTTGGCCACCGAGATGACGAAGTCGATCGGCGAAAGTCCGAGCTTGATCGCCGCCTTGATCAGCGCATCCGCCGCTTCGAACAGGTTGCCACTATCGAATGCGTGGCTGACCGCGTAGGCGGCCTCCTGCGGGGCGACGATGAGGTCGCGAAGATCGACGAACATCTTCATCAGCAGGGACGGTTCGGCGTCGACACTGACCCCGTCCCAGTTCACCAGTTTCCAGCCGTCTTCCGGATTGCCGTTGATGACCACCACCGACGTGTTGTTCAACGGATGGGTGAACAACAGGAAGAGGTCGGGATTGTCGACGTTCATCAGTGTCCAGAACATGATCGTGGCGCCGTGCGAGAACACCACGGGATTCTGATTGCCGCTGTCGTAGATGTCCTGGACGGCGTCGGCGACGCGGTGCTGGAAGACGTTTCCGTCGGAGTCCGTCGAGCCCGGCATGGTGGCGAACCGGAGTCCGAGGGTCCACAGCAGCGGGGTCAGCGCGTACCCGAGGCGGTCCCATCCTTCGTTCTGCGACGATCCCTCGTAGACGCCCGCGTCGATCTCGTGCAGACCTGGCAACACCGTGATCGACTTGCCCAACAGGTTTGCCAGCGGTTGGGCGGTCTCCTGCGTCCGGATCATGTCCGAGGCGTAGATGCCGTCGTAGCCGTTGCCGGCGAGCGCGTCCCGGATCGCCTGGGCCTGCGCGAGGCCGACCGGGTCGGACAAATGAGGACCCGGAACCTTGGTGTCGATCACCCCGTCGGCGTTCGCCTGCGATTCGGCGTGCCGGACGAATGTCACCGTGATGCTGGTGGCGGCCAGTGCCGACACCGCAAACACCAACGCCGCCGTCAGGACGGCCAGGAACGTAGTAGCTATAGCTAACGCTGAACGATGCATACCCCGCATCTAGGAAACCGTAAGCAAATTCTCGAGCAGCGGTTGCGCTTTCGGTGAATTTGCCGGCCCAGCTACCGAAATCGGCTGCCCGTCAGGCCGGATCGCAGATGACGATCGGGATCTTGCGGCTGGTGTAGGAGCGGTAGTTCACGAAGTCGGGGTACATGGCGTCGAGCTTGGGCCAGTAGAGGTCGCGTTCGGCGTCGGTGGCGTCGCGCGCGGTCAACTCGGCGGTGCCCTTCTGGCTCTGGAACTTGACCCGCGGGTCGGCCTTGAGATTGAGGTACCACATCGGGTTGGTGGCCCGGCCGCCCTGGGAGGCCACCAGCACGATGCGGCTGCCCTCCTGCAGGAACAGCAGCGGGCTGTCCCGCGGCTCGCCGGACTTGCGGCCGGTGGTGGTCAGGATGCCGACCTCGGCCCCGCGCAGGAACTTATTGCCGAGCTTGCCGCTGGACGCCTTGAACAACCACGTCTGTGCCTTCGACATCCACTTGATCGCGGTGCCGGTCGATTTCGCGTTGAGCCGTTCGACCTGCTTGGGGCTCAGCGGACGGGGAGTGTCGGCCATGACGGGAACCTATCTGTCGCGCCGGGTCTCGTGCTCGCGGAACTGCGCCGCTCGCCGAACCCGGCTCATCTGTCGCGCCGGGTCTCGTGCTCGCGGAACTGCGCCGCTCGCCGAACCCGGCTCATCTGTCGCGCCGGGTCTCGTGCTCGCGGAACTGCGCCGCTCGCCGAACCCGGCTCATCGTGTCAGGCGGGGCCGGATGGTGGCCCGGATGTGGTGGATCAGGCCGTCGGCGGCCGGGATCGTGAACGTTTCGTCGACGTGCGCGCCGATCCCCCTACCGGCCACGGCGGGCTTGGTCGTCAGGTCGAAACGTACTCGGACCTCGTCACCGGTGACGGTTGCGTCCTGAACGTCGACCGACTTGATCAACCGGAACTGCGGCCCGCGATTCAGGCTGCGGCGCAAGTGATCTCCGGAGAATCCGGTCTTCAGACCGTTCTCGACGCGGGTGCACCCCGGGGCGAATGCGACGTCGTCGCCGCGGTGGGACACCAGGGCGTCGATGTAGGCCCGCGCGACGGCGATCCGCTCGGCGTCGGTGAGTCCGGCGGTGCTGGTCATCTCAGATGCGCTCGATGATGGTGCCGGTTGAAAGAGCACCGCCGGCGCACATGGTGATCAGCGCGGTGGACTTGTCGCTGCGTTCCAGTTCGTGCAGGGCGGTGGTGATCAGCCGGGCACCGGTAGAGCCGACCGGGTGGCCGAGGGCGATCGCGCCGCCGTTGACGTTCACCTTGTCCATGTCCGGGTTGTGCACACTGGCCCACGACAGCACCACCGAGGCGAACGCCTCGTTGATCTCGGTCAGGTCGATGTCGCCCATCTTCATCCCGGCCTTCTCGAGGACGCGTGCGGTGGACTGGACCGGGCCGTCGAGATGGTAGTAGGTCTCGGAGCCGACGTTGGCCTGCGCCACGATCCGCGCGCGCGGCTTCAGGCCGAGCGACTTCGCCACGTCGCTGTCCATCCACAGCACCGCCGCCGCGCCGTCGGAGATCTGTGACGAGGTGCCGGCGGTGTGCAGCGCACCCTCCATCACGGGCTTCAGGCCGGCGAGACCATCCAGGGTGGTCTCGCGCAACCCCTGATCCCGGCCGACCATATGCCGCTCGGCCGTGGGCTGCTTGTTCTCGTCGATCACCGGCGCCTCGATCGGCGAGATCTCCCGGTCGAACCGGCCTTCCGCCCAGGCGCGGGCGGCCTTCTGCTGCGAAGCCAGGCCGAACGCGTCGAGATCGGCACGGGTGATGCCGCGCCGTTGGGCGATCCGCTCGGCGGCCTCGAACTGGTTGGGCATGTCGATGTCCCAGGACGAGGCGCGGATCGCCGAGCGGTCCGGGCCGGCGTTGGCGCCCAGGCCGACGCGGCTCATGGCTTCGATGCCGCAGGCGATGCCGATGTCGATGGCCCCGGTGGCGATCAACCCCGCGACGAGATGATTGGCCTGCTGGGCGCTGCCGCACTGGCAGTCGATAGTGGTGGCGCCGACGTGCTCGGGCAGGCCCGCGGTCAGCCAGCCGACCCGGGTGATGTTGTTGGACTGCTCGCCGTACTGGGTGACGCAGCCGCCGATGAGCTGCTCCACGGAACCGGGATCGATCCCGGCCTTTTCCACGACGGCCTTCTGGACGGCGCCCAGCAGCTCGGTAGCGTGCAGGCCGGACAGCCAGCCGCCTCGCTTGCCGATCGGGCTGCGGGTGGCTTCGACGATGACAGGGTTACCCATCCAGCCAGGCTAGAACACGTTTCAGTACGATGACAAGCGCCGACGCTGTTGACGGCACCATCGCCCCTTTGATCTGCGGTGAAGCCGTGTTTCAATGGTCGCCAGCACGGTCTGGAAACAACTAGACCACGTTGTATTTGAGCAGTTGTATTTGAGCATGAGTACCAGTACTGACTTGGAGGCTGACATGGGCCGCACGAACATTCCGGATGACTTCGACTTCCTGGACGCCGACCTGAATCTGAAGGGTCTGCCGGTCGAGGAGCTCGCCGAGCTGCGCCGGGCCGAGCCGATCCATTGGGTCGACGTGCCCGGCGGCACCGGCGGGTTCGGCGACAAGGGCTACTGGCTGGTGACCAAGCACGCCGACGTCAAGGAAGTGTCCCGGCGCAGCGACGTGTTCCTCAGCTCGCCGGACGGGGCCATTCCCGTCTGGCCGCAGGAGATGACCCGCGACGCGATCGACCTGCAGCGCAGCGTCCTGCTCAACATGGACGCCCCACACCACACCCGGCTGCGGAAGATCATCTCGCGCGGATTCACGCCGCGCGCGATCGGTGCGCTCAAGGACGAGCTCGCCGCGCGGGCACAGAACATCGTCAAGGCCGCGGTCACCGCGGGCTCCGGTGATTTCGTCGAGCAGGTCTCCTGCGAACTTCCGCTGCAGGCCATCGCCGAACTGCTGGGGGTTCCCCAGGACGACCGCGACAAGCTGTTCCGGTGGTCCAACGAGATGACTGCGGGCGACGACCCGGAGTATGCCGACATTGACCCGGCGATGTCCTCGTTCGAGGTCATCACGTACGCCATGAAGATGGCCGAGGAGCGCGGCAAGAACCCGGCCGACGACATCGTCACGCAGCTCATCCAGGCCGACATCGACGGCGAGAAACTCTCCGACGACGAGTTCGGCTTCTTCGTCATCATGCTCGCGGTGGCCGGCAACGAGACCTCGCGCAACTCGATCACCAACGGGATGATCGCGTTCTCACAGCACCCCGACCAGTGGGAGCTGTTCAAGAAGGACCGGCCGGAGACCGCCGTCGACGAGATCATCCGTTGGGCCACACCGGTTTCGGCGTTCCAGCGCACCGCAGGCGAGGACACCGAGCTGTCCGGGGTCAAGATCAAGAAGGGCGATCGGGTGGTGATGTCCTACCGGGCCGCCAACTTCGACGACGAGGTGTTCGAGGATCCCTACACGTTCAATATCCTGCGCAACCCGAACCCGCACGTCGGGTTCGGCGGCACCGGCGCGCACTACTGCATCGGCGCCAACCTGGCCCGGATGACGGTCGGGCTGGTGTTCAACGCGATCGCCGACAACATGCCCGACCTGAAGCCGATCGGGGAGCCCGAACGACTGAAGTCGGGCTGGCTCAACGGGATAAAGCACTGGCAGATGGACTACAGCGGCAAGCAGGCCTGAGTTTCGCTCACCAGTCGATCAAGGAGGATCGGTGGATTTCACGCTGGACGAGGGGCAGCAGGCCGTAGCCGACGTCGTCGCCTCGGTACTCGGGCGCGACGGTGCCCTCGACCCGGAGAACACCTGGCAGGCGCTGGTCGACGGCGGCGTGCCGGCGCTCGGCGTGCCCGAACGGCTGGGCGGTGACGGGGTCGGGCTGGCGGAGATCGCCACCGCGCTGACCGAGATCGGCCGGCGGGGCGCCATAAGCCCGGCGCCGGCGACCCTGGGCCTGGGTCTGGTGCCGCTGCTCGAGCTGGCGACCGATGCCCAGCAGGACCGCTACCTGGCCGACGTGCCCGGCGGTGCGATCCTGACCGCGGCCCTCGACGAGCCCGGCGCAGCGCTACCCGAACGACCGAGGACGTCGCTGTCCGGCGGACGGCTGAACGGCACCAAGATCGCGGTGCCCCATGCCGAGCGCGCCGGGTGGCTGATCGTCAGCACCGACTCCGGCGTCGTGGTGGTCTCCCCGCAGGCCGCCGGCGTCACGCTCACCCGGACACCGACCTCCAACCACTCCGACGAGTACGTGGTGTCGTTCGACGACGTTCCCGTCGGTGCCGACGACCTGCTCGACGGGGCGTCCGTGCATCGGCTCAACCAATTGGCGCTCGCGGCGATCGGCGCGTTCGGCGCGGGTCTGGTGGCCGGTGCACTACGGCTGACCGCCGATTACGTCGCCACCCGCGAGCAGTTCGGCCGGCCGTTGTCGACGTTCCAGACCGTCGCCGCGCAGCTCGCCGAGGTCTACATCGCTTCGCGGACGATCTCGTTGGTGGCCACCTCGGTGGCGTGGCGGCTGGCCGAAGGGCTGGACGCTGAGGAGGACCTCGAGATTCTCGGCTACTGGCTGACCTCGCAGGCGCCGCCAGCGATGCGGATCTGCCATCACCTGCACGGCGGAATGGGTATGGACATCACCTACCCGATGGACCGTTACTACTCGTCGATCAAGGATCTGACCCGGCTGCTGGGTGGACCTTCGCTTCGGCTGGACCTGGTGGGAGTCTGAGTGTTCATCGATCTGACGCCCGAGCAACGGGCACTGCAAGCCGAACTGCGGCAATACTTCTCGACCCTCATCACACCCGACGAGGCCGCGGCGATGGAATCCGACCGGCACAACGAGGCCTACCGTGCCGTGATCAAACGGATGGGCAGCGACGGAAAGCTGGGCGTCGGTTGGCCCAAGGAGTATGGCGGCCTGGGATTCGGCCCGGTCGAACAGCAGATCTTCATCAACGAGGCCAATCGCGCCGACGTGCCGCTACCGCTGGTGACGTTGCAGACGGTGGGGCCCACGCTGCAGGCCTATGGCACCGAGGCGCAGAAGAAGAAGTTCCTGCCCGGGATCCTCTCCGGTGACCTCCATTTCGCGATCGGCTACTCCGAGCCCGATGCCGGCACCGACCTGGCTTCGCTGCGCACCAGCGCTGTGAAACACGGCGACGAGTGGGTGGTCAACGGCCAGAAGATGTGGACCACGGGAGCACACGACGCCGACTACATCTGGCTGGCCTGCCGCACCGATCCGAACGCCGCCAAGCACAAGGGTATTTCGATCCTGATCGTCGACACCAAGGATCCGGGCTACTCCTGGACCCCGATCATCCTGTCCGATGGAGCGCACCACACCAACGCCTCCTACTACAACGACGTCCGGGTGCCCGCCGACATGCTGGTCGGCGAGGAGAACGGCGGCTGGAAACTGATCACCACCCAGCTCAACCACGAGCGGGTGGGCCTGGGCCCGGCCGGCCGGATGGCGGGCATCTACGAGAAGGTGCACAGCTGGGCCGCCAAGCCCGGGAGTGACGGTGTCACCCCTCTGGAGAACGACGACGTCAAAAGACTGTTCGCGCAGATCAAGTCGATCTGGCGGATCAACGAACTGCTCAACTGGCAGGTGGCCGCGTCCGGCGAGACCATCGCCGTCGCGGACGCCGCGGCCACCAAGGTCTTCTCCACCGACCGGATCCAGGAGGTGGGGCGCCTTGCCGAGGAGATCGTCACGCGGTGCGGGAATGCGGCCGACCCGGAGACGGGCGAGCTGCTCGACTGGCTGGACAAGATGACCAAGCGCAACCTGGTGATCACGTTCGGCGGCGGCGTCAACGAGGTGATGCGCGAGATGATCGCGGCATTCGGGCTGGGCGTTCCGCGGGTGACGCGATGAGCGATCTGCAGGCCGGCATCGAAGCGCTGAAGGCGTCGGGCAGCAGCAAGCCGCGGCTGGGCCGGTTCCCCGTGAACATGCCGATGGTGGAGCACTGGCTCGACGCGATCGGCGACAAGAACCCGATCTACGTCGACGAGGCGGCCGCGGTGGCCGCCGGGCATCCCGGTGTCGTCGCGCCGCCCGCGATGATCCAGGTGTGGACAATGATGGGCCTGGGCGGCGTCCGACCGGACGACGACCCGCTGGGCAAGATCATCGAATTGTTCGACGCCGCAGGCTATGTCGGCGTCGTCGCCACCAACTGCGAGCAGACCTACCACCGCTATCTGCAGCCCGGTGAACCTGTCAGCATCGCGGCGGAGATCACCGACGTCGTCGGGCCCAAGCAGACCGCGCTGGGCGAGGGCTACTTCATCACCCAGAAGATGACGTGGATGGTGGGCGACGAAACGGTCGCGGAGATGTTGTGGCGGATGATGAAGTTCATCCCGGCCGACCAGAGTGCCGGCGCCGCAGCGGTTCCCGAGGATCTGGACCCCGACAAGCTGATGCGGCCGGCCGCGTCGCGGGATTCGAAGTTTTTCTGGGACGGTGTGGACGCGCACGAGTTGCGCATCCAGCGTCGCCCCGATGGGAGCCTGCAGCACCCGCCGGTGCCGGCGCTCTGGGCCGACAAGTCGGCCGCTCCCGAGTACGTGGTGGCCGCCGGCACAGGTTCGGTGTTCAGCTACGTCGTGCACCACGCGCCGAAGGTGCCGGGGCGGACCCTGCCATTCGTGATCGCGCTGATCGAACTGGACGAGGGCGTGCGGATGCTCGGCGAGCTGCGAGGCGTCGACCCGGCCGCCGTCGAGATCGGGATGCCGGTCCGCGCAACGTATATCGACATGCCCGAGTCGGCCACCGGCCCGGCCTGGACACTGTATGCATGGGAGCCCGCGTGACCAGAGCAGAGGTGGGCGCCAAACTGCCCGAACTGTCGCTGCACGGCGACCCGACCTTCATCGTGTCGACGGCCATCGCCACCCGCGACTACCAGGACGTCCACCACGACCGGGACAAGGCGCAGGCCAAGGGTTCCAAGGACATCTTCGTCAACATCCTGACCGACACCGGTCTGGTGCAGCGTTTCCTGACCGACTGGGCGGGACCCGCCGCCGTCATCAAGTCGATCGGCCTGCGGCTCGGGGTCCCCTGGTACGCCTATGACACCGTCACCTTCCGGGGCGAGGTGACCGCGGTCGACGGCGACCTGGTGACCGTGAAGGTGGTCGGCAGCAACAGTCTCGGCGATCATGTGATCGCCACCGCGACACTGACGATGGGTGCTGAGTAGATGCTTTCCGGTAGAGCCGCGATCGCCGGCATCGGCGCCACCGACTTCTCCAAGGACTCCGGCCGCAGCGAGTTGCGACTCGCCGCCGAGGCCGTGCTCGACGCACTGGACGACGCGGGTCTGGCACCCGCCGACGTCGACGGTCTGGTGACCTTCACGATGGACTCGAACACCGAGCAGGCGGTGGCGCGGGCGGCCGGCATCGGTGAGCTGAAGTTCTTCTCCCAGATCCACTACGGCGGCGGTGCGGCCTGCGCCACGGTCCAGCAGGCCGCCATGGCGGTGGCAACCGGGGTCGCCGAGTGCGTGGTGGCCTACCGGGCCTTCAACGAGCGCTCCGGTCTGCGCTTCGGCCAGGTGCAGACCGCGTTGGCCGGATCGGTTGGGGCGACGGCGAATTCGACCCAGGCGGACAATGCGTTCTCCTACCCGCATGGCCTGTCGACACCGGCGGCGCAGGTCGCGATGATCGCCCGCCGCTACATGCACGCGTCCGGTGCGACCAGCCGGGATTTCGGTGCGATCTCGGTGGCCGATCGGCGGCACGCCGCGAAGAACCCGAAGGCGTATTTCTACGAGAAGCCGATAACCATTGAGGACCACCAGAATTCGCGGTGGATCGCCGAGCCGCTGCGCCTGCTGGACTGCTGCCAGGAGACCGACGGCGCGGTGGCGATCGTCGTCACCACGGCGGAGCGGGCCAAGGATCTGAAGCACCGGCCGGCAGTCATCGAGGCCGCTGCGCAGGGTTCCGGTGTCGACCAGTACACGATGGTCAGCTATTACCGGCCCGAGCTCGGGCTGCCCGAGATGGGCCTGGTGGGCGATCAGCTGTGGGCGCAGTCCGGCCTGAAACCCACCGACATCCAGACCGCGATCCTCTATGACCACTTCACGCCGTTCACCCTCATCCAGCTCGAGGAACTGGGCTTCTGCGCCCGGGGTGACGCGAAGGATTTCGTGGCCGACGGTGCCATCGAGATCGGCGGCCGGCTGCCGATCAACACCCACGGTGGACAGCTGGGGGAGGCCTACATCCACGGGATGAACGGCATCGCCGAAGGGGTCCGCCAGCTGCGCGGGACCTCGGTCAATCAGGTCGACAACGTCGAGCACGTACTCGTCACCGCGGGTACCGGCGTGCCGACATCGGGTCTGATTCTGGGCTGAGCGGGCCGGAAAGGGCCCAGGAGCCCCGTCCGCGACGGTCGCGGACTGCACAAGTGGTCGCGGTTTCGGCAAATATTTGTTGGGATGTGGATTGAGTTCGCAACCGAATCGATCAAGTGTGCCAAGCTGCATGGTCGGATCACCGAGCCTGACTAAATGTGCAGTTGGGACGGGTCAGCTAGGCGACATATCAAATCTCTGAGGTTGCGGTCAGGCTCCCCTACTGAACCCTCGATGGGGATATGGCCCGCTACCAACCGGCATGGCAAATTTCGGTCGGCAAAAAATTTCATCCCTCAAGCCCTAGCGAACTGCTGCTCGAGCGCTCACAATGATGTTCTCGGGGGCGAGGGCACTTGAATCTTTGAGTGGGGTTGGGTATGGAAGGTTCAACGTGGACTGGGTCCGGTCCGGACAGGTCCGATGACAGTTCACGATCGTTGTGGGTACAGGTACCCGTCCGGCGATCCAATTCCGATGATGCATGGGCCGGACCCACCGAAAAGGTGTTCCGGCGCGAGATGATCGATCGGGCCACGGTCCATCCGGCGGCGCAATCGGACGCCGCCGCGTACGGGGGCCCGCGGTGGACCTACCACAATGGGGCGAGCGACACGGTGCCGCGCGAGCAACGCTCCCCGCTGGCCGACCTCCGGCTCCTGATCGTCGACGACTGCACCCTCCAGCGCGAGAACCTGGCCGCCGCGATCGCCGCCCACGGTCCCGCGCGGCCCAGGTCGGCGTGGGATCTGTCGTCGTTGGTCACTGCACTGAACGACGATTCGCCCAACCTCGTGCTCATCAATCTGGACACCCGCGACAGTGCGATGCTGGTCCAGGCCACCTTCGAGGTCCGGCCCGACATCCGCGTGGTCGTTCTCGGGATGTCCGAGGACGACGAGACGCGGATCGTCGCGTGTGCCGAGGCCGGTGTCTCTGGTTACCACCTGCGTAGTGAATCGATCGACGACCTCATCGCGCTGATCGGCCGGGTGGCCAGTGGCGAGTCGCTGTGCTCGCCGCGGGTGTCGGCGATGTTGCTGCGCAGACTGTCCGCGCTGGCCGCGGATCGCCAGCCGGCCGCAAAGGAATTGGTGCTGACCTCGCGGGAGGCCCAGATCCTGCGGATGCTGGAGATGGGTCTGTCGAACCGGGACATCGCCGATCGGCTGTGCATCGCCGTGCACACGGTGAAGAACCATGTCCACAGTGTCCTGACCAAGCTCGGCGTCAACACCCGAGCCGAGGCAGCGGCCCAGTTCCGCACGATGCGATTCAACGGGATCCGTCCGGCGGCAAACGATTCCGCGATCGAGGGCACCCGGGCCTAACGCTTCCCGCTGCTCCCGCCCCGGACAGAACTAGTCCTTCGGCGGTCGAGGTACCGAACATCATGGGTCCTCTGCGGCCCGGAATCGCGCCCGTGGTCCTAGGTACGGAACCGGTACGAAGATGGTTCCAACGGCCCATGTACGACAGGGCCGGACAGGGCCGATAGTGAAGCGATGGCGTTGGGGTCCGGCGCTTCGGGCGCATCCACCAGGGCACCGGCACGTCCACAGGAGTGGCGGGCCCGTGCCCGAAAGGATTGGCTCTGCAGACGAATTCGACCGACCAGAACCTGGGTGGCCGGCGCTGGCCGCGGTTCCGCGGACAGGTCACGGGGTTGATCACCGGCTGTCCCCGGCCGGGGCAACTGAGCGGCCGGCACGCACCTCGCCATAACGGCGACGGCCACGGCCGCCTGTCGTCGGCCGGCTCGCGACGGGCCAACCCGCGACTGCGACCGCGGCCGACGGGCGAACGTGAACCCGACCGCAACTCGACCAGCGGGCGGGTGCTGATCCTGGACGACTGCCGGCTGTTTCGTGAGTGTCTAGCCGGGACAATGGAATTCAGTGGAAACCCGGAACCCGTGGTCGCCTGGGATCTGTCCTCGCTGGTCCAGGCGCTCAGCGAGGCCGATGTCGGTGTTGTGCTGCTGAGCATGACCACCCACGGCAGCCATCTGCTGCTACGGGCGACGATGGACATCGACCCGACCATCCGGGTGATCGTGCTGGGGGTGTCCGAGGACGACGAGACGGGCATCGTGGCGTGCGCCGAGGCCGGGGTGGTCGGGTACCACATGCGCAGTGACTCGTTCGACGACCTGATGGTTCTGATACACAAGGTCGTCGCCGGCGAGATCTGCTGTCCGCCAACGGTAGCGGCGATCTTGCTGCAGCGGTTGCTGACACTCACATCCCAGCCCCCGGCAGTGGTGCAGGATCTAGCTCTCACGGCCCGCGAGGTCCAGATCCTCGGGATGCTGGAACTAGGTCGGTCGAACCGCGATATCGCCGAGCGACTCGACATCGCCGTGCACACCGTGAAGAACCACGTGCACAGCCTGTTGGCCAAGCTCGGGGTGACCACTCGGGCCCAGGCGGCGGCCATGTGGCGGACCTATCGATCCGATCGCGGAACGGACTGGAGCTAGTCCTCGGACTAGCCAAAATTGGCTCCGATGGCCCATGTACGCCAAAGTCGCCACCCCCGATAGTGAGATGGTGAATCAGAGGCCAACTTGCTCGACGGTCAGCGCACATCGGTGAATCCGGTTGTAGCACCGCAAGAGTCGCGGCCGGCCGAATTGTATCTGGGGGGCTCGGATGAAGGTTGCGGTGATCGGGGCGGGCTATCTGGGGACGACGCACGCCGCGGGAATGGCCCAACTGGGCCACGACGTGGTGGCCGTCGACATCGACGCCGACAAGGTGGCCAAGCTGCAGTCCGGTGTGGTTCCGTTCTTCGAGCCCGAGCTCGAGGACGTCGTGAAGGACGGATTGGCCGCCGGCCGGCTGCGGTTCACCGAGTCGTACACCGAGGCAGCCGAATTCGCAGATGTGCACTTCCTGGTGGTCGGCACCCCGCAGAACAAGCAGGACTCCAGCGCCGACATGTCCTACATCGACGCGGCGATCGACGCGCTGTGCCCGCAGCTGGACCGCCCGACGTTGATCGTCGGGAAGTCGACGGTGCCGGTGGGAACCGCGCAACGCCTGGCGGAGCGGGCCCGTCGGATCGCCCCGGCCGGTGACGGGATCGAGCTGGCCTGGAACCCGGAGTTCCTCCGGGAGGGCCTCGCGCTGCGGGACACCCTGCACCCGGACCGCATCGTGGTCGGTGTCGAGGACCGGCCGGAATCCCGCTCGGAACGCCTGCTGCGGGCCCTGTACGCACCGTTACTGGACTGCGGCACACCGTTTCTGGTCACCACCCTCGAAACCGCGGAGCTGGTCAAGGTGGCCGCCAATGCGTTCCTGGCCACCAAGATCTCGTTCATCAATGCGATCGCCGAGGTCTGCGATGTCACCTCGGCGAACATTGCAACCCTGGCCGATGCGATCGGTTACGACAACCGGATCGGGCGCCGGTTCCTGGACGCCGGCCTGGGGTTCGGCGGCGGATGCCTGTCCAAGGACATCCGTGGGTTCGTCACGCGCGCAACCGAACTCGGCGTCGGCGATTCGCTGAACTTCCTCCGCGAGATCGACGACCTGAACTGCCGCCGGCGGGCCCGCATCGTGGACATCGCCCGGGATGCGTGTGGGTCGCTGGCCGGCGCACGGGTGGGCGTCCTGGGTGCGGCGTTCAAGCCCAACACCGATGACATCCGTGACTCACCCGCGCTGGACGTCGCGAACCGGATCCAGTCGGAAGGAGCGGAGGTAAGCGTGTTCGACCCGAAGGCCATGGACAATGCGCGAAAGGCTTTCCCCACCCTCAACTATGCGTTCTCCTCCGTCGAGGCGTGCACCGGGGTCGACGCGGTCCTGGTCCTGACGGAGTGGGACGAGTTCCGGAACCTTCGGCCCGAGGATCTCGCGGGCGTCACGAGATCCAACCACGTCATCGACGCACGCAACTGCCTCGAGCCGGCGGCCTGGCGGGCCGCGGGCTGGACCTACCGCGGGTTCGGGCGGCAGTAACACGGCGCTGGTGAGAGACACGGGCGACACCAACCAGACAACAGGGGAGACCGATGAGAATTCTCGTCACCGGGGGAGCCGGATTTCTTGGATCCCATCTGTGCGAACTGTTCCTCGCGCGCGGCGACACGGTCGTCTGCCTCGACGATCTGTCCAGCGGGCGCCGGTCGAACATCGAGCACCTGACCGACTCGTCGCGGTTCAGCTTCGTCGAGGCCTGCGTCCTCGACCCGATCGACGTCGAGGGTGCGTTCGAGGGTGTCGTGCACCTCGCCAGCCCGGCGTCGCCGCGGCTCTATCTGTTGAAGCCGATCTTCACCCTGCGCACCGGAGCGGAGGGGACGCGCAATGTCCTCGAATTCGCCCGCGCGAAATCCGCCCGGTTCATCCTGGCGTCGACCAGTGAGGTCTACGGCGAACCGCTGATCCACCCGCAGTCCGAGACCTATTGGGGCAACGTCAATCCGGCCGGTCCCCGCAGTGTGTACGACGAGGCCAAGCGCTACGCGGAGGCCCTGACCACGACGTACCGCTCCACGTATGGCGTGGACACCGGAATCGTCCGGATCTTCAACACGTACGGCCCGCGGATGCGGCCCGACGACGGGCGGGTGGTTTCCAGCTTCATCGACCAGGCCCTGCGGCGTGCGCCGCTGACGGTCTTCGGCGACGGCCGTCAGACCAGGAGCCTGTGTTACGTGGACGACCTGGTGCGGGGCGTCGCGGCGATGCTCGGCTCCCGCGAGGCCGGACCGATCAACCTCGGGAATCCGGTGGAATTACGGGTCCGCGAGATCGCGGAACTCATTCGGGTGCTGACCGGTTCCACCTCGGGGATCGAACTGCACCCGCTGCCGCAGGACGACCCGACCCGCCGCCGGCCCGACATCACCCTGGCCCGCGAGCTGCTCGGCTGGTCTCCCCGGGTGCAGGTGCGCGAAGGGGTCGCCCGGACGATCGCCTGGCACCGGCAGACCCGCGGGGAAGCCCTGGCATCATGACGACCATCGGCGGCGAGCACCTTCGCTCCGGCCAAGGGACACGGATTCCCCGGCCGGAGAACATGATCCGGGTCCAGGGGCGGTCGCGGTACGTCCTGGACCGGCTGCGCTGGCAGCGTCGGTACACCGCGATCCTGCTGACCGCGGACATCGCGGTGGTCTGCGGTGCGGTCCTGCTTGCACAGTTCATCCGGTTCGGCGAGAACTCGCTGACGTCCGGGCCCGAGGACCATTACGCGACGGTCTATTCGGTCTTCATCGCCACGCTGTGGCTGATCGTGCTGGCCGGATTCCATGCCCGCTCGGCGAAGGTGGTCGGCCGCGGCATCGAGGAGTACCGGCGCGTCGTGCAGGGCAGCCTGTGGACGTTCGTGATCATCGCGCTGGCGGAACTGCTCTTCAAGCTCGAGCTCGCGCGGGGTTACCTCGCGGTGGCGCTGCCGGCCGGGATCTTCGGACTGCTGTTGAGCAGGTCGCTGGTACGCAGGCACATCGCGCGCGAACGCGTCAACGGCGGCTACCGGACCGCGGTGCTCGCGGTGGGGAAGCTGGGCGCTGTCGAGCGGCTCGCCGACGAATTCGACCGGAATCCCAAGGACGGCATGGCGGTCGTCGGCGCGTGCGTGCCGGGGTGCGATTCGTCCGACCCGTTCCGCACCGTGGTGTCGCCGCGCGGGATCCCCGTCGTCGGTGACGAATCGGCGATCCTGGAGGCGGTCGAGACCTGCAGTGCCGACACCGTCGCGATCGTCGGCACCGACCATCTCGACGTCCATGACATCCGCGCGCTCACCTGGAAACTCGAACCCACGGACGTCAATCTCGTCGTCGCGCCGGGTGTCCTGGACATCGCGGTCTCGCGGTTGGCCGTGCTGCCGGTCGCCGGCCTACCGCTGCTACAGATCGGCCGGCCGCAGTATCGCGACGCACGACGATTCCAGAAGCGGGCATTCGACTTCTGCTTCGCCCTGGCCGCGCTCGTGGGAACCCTGCCGATCCTCGTCATCGCCGCCGTCGCGATCAAACTGAACAGCCGGGGACCGATCTTCTACTCGTCCCAGCGGATCGGGCTCGACGGCCGGCAGTTCGGGATGCTGAAACTGCGCACCATGGTGCCGGACGCGGACAAGATGCTGGACGAACTGCTGGACAGCAACGAATGCGACGGGCAGCTGTTCAAGATCCGCAACGATCCGCGCATCACACCGGTGGGACGTGTGTTGCGGCGCTTCAGCATCGACGAGCTACCGCAGTTCATCAACGTGCTGCGCCAGGAGATGAGCGTCGTCGGTCCCCGTCCGCTGTACGAGGTGGAGGCGGGCCGATTCGACGACGACTTCGGGCATCGGCTGCTGGTCAAACCCGGGATCACCGGACTCTGGCAGATCAGCGGGAGATCCGATCTCGCCTGGGCCGATGCACTCCGGCTGGATCTGTCCTACGTCGACAACTGTTCGATGACCTCCGATCTGGTGATCATCGCGAAGACAATCCGGTCGGTGTTCGAGCGTAGGGGGGCCTACTGACCATGGCCGGCCACAACCCCGTCGAGGGCAGGAGTGACACGTCGTGCGTACATTGATAACCGGCGCAGCCGGATTCATCGGATCCACCCTGGTGGATCGTCTGTTGGCCGAGGGCCATGATGTGGTCGGGATCGACAACCTGAGCACCGGCCGAATCCTGAATCTCGCAGAAGCGTTCTGCTGCAACAAGAACCGGCGTGGCCGATTCACATACTTGCAGAACGATATTCAGGCGCCCGAACTGACCGACATCGTCGCGGGCACCAACCCGGATGTGATCTTCCACCTGGCCGCGCAGGTCGATCTGCGGGCGTCGGTCTCCGATCCGCTGTACGACGCCCGGTGCAACGTGCTCGGCACGATCAACGTGCTGGAAGCCGCGCGGCGGGCGGGCGTCCGGCGGCTCGTCTACGCCGCCTCCGGCGGTTCGCGGTACGGGGCGCCCACCCGACTGCCCGTCGACGAGACCACGGCGCTGGGTCCGCTGTCGCCCTATGCCGCCGCCAAGGTGGCCGGCGAGATGTACATCGGCGCCTACGCGGGGATGTACGGCATCGCCCCGATCTGCCTCGGCCTGGCCAATGTGTATGGGCCACGTCAGAATCCGCACGGCGAGGCCGGCGTGATCGCGATATTCGCCAGCCGGATGCTCGACGGCCGGCGGGTGACGATATTCGGGGACGGGACCGCCGCACGTGACTACGTGTACGTCGACGACGTGGTGGACGCCTTCGTCCGGGCCGGCCGGGCTCCCCTGACGACGGTGGGCACCTACAACGTCGGCACCGGCCGGCAGGCGACGGTCACCGAGGTCCATGAGTTGATCGGCGCGTTCCTCGGCGAGGTCCCGCCGCCCTGCTACGCCGAATCGCGCACCGGCGAGTTGCAGGCGATCGCCCTGGACGCCACGCGCGCACAGCGGGAACTCGGGTGGCTGCCGGAAGTCCCTCTGGCCGAGGGGATCCAACGCACCATGGAGTGGCTGCGCGAGATCCTCGACCCCGAACCCGCGTTGCTCGAAGCGTGAGCCGGGGGAGGACGAACTCATGACACAACACCTGCGGGAGCGGCCGGTGACCCGGCGCGGTGTCGATGCAACGCCCACCGACCAGCCGTATTCCTATGTGCGAAAAGAACTGTCGGAACCCGACTGGCGCCGCTTCCCGGGCTGGGCGGCGGTCACTGACGCCGAATGGCGGGATCCGCAGTGGCAGCGGGCGCACTCGGTCAAGAACATCCGGCAACTCCGCGCGGTCATGGGCGACCTGCTCGACGACCGGTTCTACGCCGACCTGGCCGCCGATCAGGAACAACGGGCGACCATGTCGATGTTGTTGCCGCCCCAGATGATCAACACGATGGTGCCGGATGGAACGCCGCACCGCGGCGATCACACCGAGGCCTTCTACGCCGACCCGGTCCGGCGCTACATGCTGCCGGTACTCAGCGACCGCGAGCCGGAATGGTGCTCGCATCCGTACGCGGAGCGGGATTCGTTGCACGAGAGCGATATGTGGGTGGTCGAGGGACTGACACATCGCTACCCGACCAAGGTGCTCGTCGAACTGCTGTCCACCTGCCCGCAGTACTGCGGGCACTGCACCAGGATGGACCTGATCGGCAACTCGACCCCGACCATCGACAAGGCCAAGCTGGTACTGCAACCGGTGGATCGGCGGACCAGAACACTGGAGTATCTGCGCGCCACCCCGACGGTGCGCGACGTGGTGGTGTCCGGCGGGGACGTGGCCAACGTCCCCTGGCCGAGGCTGGAAGCGTTCCTGACCCAGCTGCTCGAGATCGACACCATTCGCGATATTCGGCTGGCCACAAAGGCATTGGCGTCGCTGCCGCAGCACTGGCTGCAGCCGAAGGTGGTCGACGGGGTCCATCGGGTGGCGCGGACGGCCGCGGCGCGCGGGGTAAACCTGGCCCTGCACACGCATGTCAACCATGTGCACTCGGTGACACCCCTGGTCGCTGCGGCCGCCCGGGCGCTGCTCGACGCGGGCCTGCGCGACGTGCGCAACCAGGGGGTGTTGATGCGCGGGGTCAATGCCACCGCCGAGGATCTGCTGGACCTGTGTTTCGCGCTGCAGGGTGAGGCCAACATCCTGCCGTACTACTTCTACATGTGCGACATGATCCCCAACGCCGAACACTGGCGTACATCGTTGGCGGAGTCGCAGGATTTGCAGCTGGCGATCCTGGGCTACCTGCCCGGATTCGCGACTCCCCGGATCGTGTGCGACGTGCCGTTCGCCGGCAAGCGGTGGGTGCACCAGGTGGAGCGGTACGACCGGGAGTTGGGTGTCTCGTACTGGAGCAAGAACTACCGGACGGTGCTCGACGGGTCGGACTCCGATGCGCTCGACCGCGTCCACCCGTTCTACGACCCGATCGACAGCCTGCCGGCCTCCGGTCAGGCGTGGTGGCGGAAGAACGCCGGGAATAACTGTGGGACAGGGCGTCCCGCCGACAATCAGCGAGTGGAACTGCCCGCCTGAGCGCGGGCGGACCGAGCGCGGAGCAACCGGGGGGTCAGTAGCGGTGGAGGAAGAAGGTCAGGAAGTGCCCCGGCCGCGGTCACGCCGTGACCGCGAGACCGAGGCCCCGTCCGTCGCGCCCAGCGCGGTCCTGCGACCCAGGCGGGCGCGGTCGACCGCGGAGGCGAGCCCCATCACGGATGACGATGTTGCCGAGGTGGCGGAATTCCTCCGGACCAA
>Ga0209023_10000574_pt1 | contig 55276 bp, 47 predicted proteins | sample LakOneMetagenome_FD_187468 | JGI IMG/M metagenome (GOLD analysis project Ga0209023, IMG submission 187468) | Freshwater and sediment microbial communities from Lake Erie, Canada (SPAdes) (version 2) | ecosystem: Environmental > Aquatic > Freshwater > Lentic | place: Lake Erie, Canada... | reverse complement strand
GGATCCGAGAGGTGCTCAGCGGCACGCCGTTCACCGAGCGGCCGATGTTCGGCGGCTTGGCCTTCCTGATTCGGCGGGAACATGGCCGTCTGCGTCTGCGTCAGCGGCCGGGGCGGCCGGGGCGTCCGAGTGCCACCGCAGGACACCGCCGCGCTGCTGGACCGCTCCCACGTCGAACCCATGGTCATGGGCGAACGCGAGATGCGGGGCTGGATCAGGGTCACCGACGACGGCACCGGCACCAAACGGCAACTGCATTCATGGGTGCGCCGCGGGGCCGATCACGCCCGGAGCCTGCCGGCCGAATAGGGCTCAAGACCCGGCTGTCCGGGTACGCGAACAGGCATGTCCAGAAACACCACATCCGTCATCGTCGGCGGCGGGCTGGCGGGCCAACCCGGGCCAGCCGCGCGGGCCTGACCTCAGGACGCCGCGTCGGCCAGGTCCGACGCCGCCAACGTGGCACCAACCTCGGCGGCGAGATGCTCCGCCGGTGTCCACTGCGCGTCGATCACCTCGGGCAGGCTGAGCGCCTGTAGCCGCGCCATCTCCGCTCGGCGCCGGTCGACCAGTCCCCGAAGGTCCGGCGGTGGGGACAGCAGTTCGAAGCGGGTCAGGTAGCAGACGTCGTCGGCGTTGTCGATAACGTCGGCCGCCACCATCCGGGAACCGTTCTCGCGCAATAATATTCGGAGCTGGTGGGTGGCGCGCACGGTGCTGTCCCAGGCCGTCTCGCGTGCCGACCGGGTGCGGACGATGCGCCGGCCGATCGGGTCGGACGGCGGGCGTTCAGGTTCGACGGCGGGCACGGCCTCCTCGGTGGCCGCGAGTTCGGCCGCCGCCAGCAGCAGCCCGGGATCGTCGGCGATGACCGGGTTGGCGAGTTCGGCCTCCCCCGGCCCGCGGTGCCCGACGTCGCGCACCGCCGCATCGAACGCCGCGGCGAACTCCGGTCCCGCGGCACCCCGACGCAGCAATCCGGCCAGCACCGCCGTATGCGCGGCCACGTGTCCGGTGGACGTCATGGTCGCCGGCGGCGGGGTCAGCGCGGCCGGCCGCCGCGCCAGCCGATTGAACGCACCCTCGATGGAAACCCCGAGGGCACTCAGTTCCCAGCCGTCCTGGATCTGGTTGCACAGCAACATCATCCGGGTGTCGATCCGAGCGTCGGACAGGGTGCCCAGCGTCTCGGCCTCGAGTGCCGCCTCCGCCACCGCGGCGGCATGGGTCTGACACCGGTCGGAGTAGCCGCGGGTGGCCCGCAGGACGCGCTGCGCGGTTACGGCGCGGGGCTCGTACGCATCGTGCACGGACACCCCGGTGTAGACCCGGTGACCGAAGACCGCGGTGGCCCGCGCTCCCCACTCGGCACCCAGGTCGGCCGGCATGCCCAGCAATCCGGCGGTGGCGCGCTGCGCGGCCCGCATCGCGCCGACCTGCACGTCGAGCGTGATGGGCGTCAGCGGACCCGGCAGCGCGTCGGGCACCCCGGCGGCGCTGAAGACCGGGTATCGGGGGTCGATCGGATAGTCGAACTCCCCGGCCGTGCCCTCGACCGCGGCCGGGGAACCCGTCGTCGGGGCCGCGACGAACACCCGGCAGCCGTCGTCGCCCAGCGGCCGGCCGGCCGGTCCCAGGGCCACGTCGGCGACCGCATCGGCCGCCGTCCAACCACATTCGAACTGCCAATCACGTTGCAGCGGAATGAGTCTGAAAATCGGGTCGGGAACCTCCCACAGCGGTGTGCCGCGCCGGACCGGCAACCCGGCGAGCAGCCGGCGGGCCGACACGTAGGTGATCGACTCCACCCCGGCCACGTCCAGCTCACCGGTGCGATCGCTGTCCACCGCCAACGACAGGAACCGGCACAGATCGTCGACGTGCAGCAGACGCACCGGGACCGTCGTGTGATGCCGGTCGCTGACCAGCGTGGCCAGGGTGCGCCGCACCGCGATGTCGTCGAGCCGGCCGATCAGCGGGGCCAGCCGCAGCATCAGGGTGGGTCCCCAGCTGGATACGGCCAGTTCCTGGGCCTGCCGGTAGAGCTCCGGATCGCCGCCCGCGTGGATCGGGACAATCAGCCGCGTGCCCGACCGGGCCGCCGCATCCGCCAGCTGCAACAGTCCGGTCAACTCGACCGATTCGGGCGCATCCGGCTCCACCGGCGCCAAATGGATCACCACGTCGGCGTCGTCGGTCAGGGCCGCCAGCCGGTCGGGATCCAGCGGGCGGTACGTCACCGTCACGCGGCGGTCGAGATCGCGGTGTGCGCGCAGCGCGACCCCGGTTACCCGATGCCCCGATGCCAGCAGATGTGCCGCCGCCAGGCGGCCCAGACCACTGGTGACACCGGTGATCAATATTCGCATTCTCGTTCCCCGATCCCTCACCGGAGAGAATATGCCCGTCGCCAGCCTGTTGCGGGGGTTCTGCGGTATTGCGCTGAACCCCCGATCACGCCAGCACAGGGCGGAATCGGGGACGCCGGGAAACTTTGCCGGCGGCGGCCGGATCAGATCAGTTCGGCGCTGCCGTCGGGCTGCACCCGGACCTTCGCGCCGGCCGGATCGGCCGACTCGACCAGCGCCGCGGCGGCGTCCGGATCGGTGATCACGGCCAGTGCCCGCGCCTCGGCCGGCGTACGCACCGCCAGGAACGCCCGTTCCGGCCGGCCGTCCCGGTCGAACGGCGCGGTCCACGATTCCAGCGTCCCGACGCCGGCGAAGTCGGCGTCCTCGACCCGGGTCGGTTCGCGGTCCACCAGGTCCTGGACGTCGGCCCAGCGGAACCCGCCGGGCGGCGGGGTGGCGCTGTAGACACCGAACGCGTGCTTGGTCAGATAGCCGCCGTTGGCGGTGATCAGGCCCCGGGTGCCCGGCGCGGCCGCCAGCTTCTCGGCCATGGTAGCGATCGAGTGCATGACGTAGTTGTTCCACGGCCCGCCGGCGAAGGTGAGCCCGCCGGTGACCGTCAGCGGGCGGGCCGGGTCGTCGGTCGGCACCCCGATCTCGTTGGCGGCCACCTGCACCGCCGACGGGAAGCAGGAGTAGATGTCGATCAGGTCGACGTCACCGGCTCCGAGTCCGGCCAGCTCGAGGGCCCGCTGCGCACCGATCCGGATGGCCGGGCTGCGGTGGTACTCCCACCGCTCGGCGACCGCATAGCTGTCGTGCGCGTCGGTGCCCGACCACGGGAAAACCCAACGCTCCGAAGAGATCTGCAGATAGGTCGCCTTCTCCACCGAGGTCAGGATCAGCGCCGCGCCCTGGTCCACCATGTTGTTGGAGTTCAGCAGCTTGGTGTAGGGCCAGCTGATCATCCGGTTCTGCGGGCCGGCCGCACCGATCTCGGCGGCGGTGTGGGCCCGGTTGCTCCACGCATGCGGATTGTGCTGGGCCACCTCGTTGAACCGCGCCCACAGTTCCGCGATGCGCCGGCGATGGTCGTCCGGCGCCTCGCCCGCGGCGACCCGCAGCGCCTCCTCGAACAGCGGGTAGACGTGCGAGGGCAGCGCCAGTTTGATCCGCTCCTGCGCCGGGCTGGACATGTCGACGGCATCCTCGGCGCCCGACGGCACCGGCACCGACTCGTCCTGTGAGGTCCAGTCGGGTCGAATACCGTTGGCCTTCTGCTGTTTCCGCGTGCGCCAGGTCTCCGCACCGGCCAGCAGGACCAGCTCGGCCCGCCCCGCCATGATGTCCAGGCATGCCTGGTTCACCAGGGTCTGCGGCACGTTGCCGCCGATGCCCGTGTAGCGGGTGGCAGGGCCGTCGGCGCCGATGAGCTGCCCGAGCGCCAGGCCCGGATCGCGGTAGCGCCAGGACAGCAGGTTGACCACCCGGATGGCGTCGACGGCGGCCAGCACGCGCGGGTCCGCGGCGGCGCGGGCGGCCTGCGCCATCAACGCGACGGGCTCGACTGCGTCCGCCGGGTCGGTGCGCTGGTTGACCTGGCCGTATCCGACCAGGACGGGGGTGCGCGGATCCAAGGATGTGCCAGTCATGTCAGGCCTGCCCGGTGCGGTAGATGGATTTGGTGACGAGGTAGGCGTCCAGACCCTCGGGGCCGAGCTCACGGCCCAGGCCACTGGCCTTGACCCCGCCGAACGGGGCCGCGATGTCGAGGTTGTAGGCGTTGATCCCGATGGTGCCGGTTTCCACGGCGCGGGCCACGGCGGTAGCGCGGGCGGTGTCGGTGGACCACACCGTGCCGCCCAGGCCGAAGTCGCTGTCGTTGGCCAGCGCGACGGCCTCGGCATCATCCTCGTACGGGATCACCGCCAGGACCGGGCCGAAGATCTCCTCGCGCGCGATCCGATCGCTGTTCTTCACGTCGGCGAAGATCGTGGGTTCGACGAACCAGCCGCGCGGCTGGTCCTTCGGGATCGAGCCGCCCGCAACGAGTTTCGCGCCGTCGGCGGTCCCGGCCGCGATGTAGCCGAGGATCCGCTCGCGCTGCTTCTCGCTGACGACGGGACCGATGTCGGTGGCGGGGTCCAGCGGGTCACCGACCACCAGGCCGTCGGCCAGCGCGGCCATGGCGTCCACCACCTCGTCGTAGCGGGAGCGCGGCGCCAGGATGCGCGAATTGAGATAGCAGGTCTGGCCGTTGTTGGCGAACGACTGCGTGCGCAACCCGGCCATGGTGGTGTCCAGGTCGGCGTCGTCGAGAATGATGGCCGCCGACTTGCCGCCCAGCTCGAGCGTCACCGGCCGCAACAGCCGGCCGCAGGCCTCGCCGATGATCCGGCCCGCGACGGTCGACCCGGTGAAGGAGACCTTGTCGATGCCGGCGTGACTCACCAGTTGCGCACCGGCGGCCGCTCCGCCGGCGACCACGTTGAGCACCCCCGGCGGCAGTCCGGCCTCGGCGGCGGCCTCACCGAAGACCAACGCGTCCAGAGCGGTCTCGGGGGATGGCTTGAGGACGACGGGGCAGCCGGCGGCCAGCGCGGGCGCCAGTTTGAACGCGGCCAGGGCCTGCGGGTAGTTCCACGGCGTGATGGCCGCGACCACCCCGACCGGCTCGCGGCGCACGATGGTGTGCCCGATGGCGCTCGGCCGGATCTCCTCGTCGGCCAGGGTGGTGATCAGGTCGGCGTAGTAGTTCAGCAGCAGCGCGGGGAAGGCGCCGTTGGCTCCGCGCGACAACGACATCGGCATGCCGTTCTCCCGGGTGACCAGCTCGTTGGTGTACGTGGCCCGCGCCATCAGCGCGGCCGCCATCGCCCGCAGCAGGCCCGCCCGCTCGGCCGCCGGGGTGGCCCGCCAGCCGGGCAGGGCGGCGCGGGCCGCGGCGACGGCCGCGTCGACGTCGGCCGGACCGGCCGAGGCGCCGTCGCCCAGGTGCTCGCCGGTGGCGGCCTCGAGGACGGGCTCGGCGTGGTCGGCCGGGCGAAAGGTCCCGCCGACAAAAATCTGGGCGGAGACCTGGGCGGGTGCGGACGTCATGTGGCGATCCTCTCGGGGGTGGTGAACAGCACGCCCTCGGCCAACAGCCGGGCGGTGCGGGCGTCGTCGAATTCCAGGACGTCGCGGCAGATCTCGACGGTGTCCTGCCCGGGCACCGGCGCGGGCCGCTGCGGCGCGGGACCGATGTGGCGGAAGGGCGCCGGGCCGGATTCGGCGGGCAGCGCGCCCTCGATCATCGGGTGGGTCATCTGCTGGTAGAGCCCGCGCGCGGCCAGGTGCGGATCGGCGAGCACGTCCGGACGCCGGTACATCGGCGCAGCCGCGACCCCGGCCCGCTGCAGCTCCTCGGCCGCTGCGGCCGGGCTGCGTTGCGACGTCCACGTCTGCCAGTTGTCCGCGGCGCCGATCACGCCTACGGCGGCGGCCCGGTCGGCCGGTCCGCGCAGCGAGATGACGCACCACTCGTCGTCGCCGACGCACGGATACACACCATCGTTGTGGACCGCGGGGTCGGCGTCCTCGACCAGGTCTGGGTATTCGGCGCGGGCGTTGCGCGTGACGTACAGCGTGTCGAGCTGGTTGATGCCGGCCTCGGCCTGGGAGACATGGACGCGCGCACCGTGCCCGGTGTGCAGGCGCCGGATCAGGCCGGCCAGCGCGCCGATCGCGGTGATCCGCGCGACCACGTGGTCGGGGAACACCGTGGTGGCGTCGAAGAACGGATGCCGACCGTCACCGGCATCCTCGCCCGCCCACAGGCTGGTCACCCCGGTGCTGGCGCGCACCAGCGGGCCGTACCCAAGCCGGTTGCTCCACGGTCCGGTGTCGCCGAACGCACTGCTCTCGGCGAGCACGATCCGCGGGTTGATCTCCTGCAGCTTCTCGAACGGAAAGCCAAGTCCAGCAAGGGTTCCCGGTTTGAAGTTGGCGAACACAGCATCGGAGCGGCCGACCAGATCGGCGAACACCGCGGCGCCGTCGGCACTGCGCAACTCCAGCCCCAGCGCCAGGTTGTTGCGGTGCGTCCAGGCGAACGACTCGCTCATCACCTGGCCGGGCCGGGTCTGGCGCAGGCCGTCGGGGAACTGGGTGCTCTCCACCTTGATCACCTCGGCGCCCAGATCGCCGAACAGCCGGCTGAGCTCGCCGCCCGCGACGATGATGCCGAGGTCGACGATCCGCATCCCGGCGAACGGCAGCGGCGGGTGGTCGGCCGGCGGGGCCGGTTGCGCCGGGCGGGACCACTCGGGCAGATCAGCGCCGGGCGTCGGGGCGGGCGTCCGGTATCCCGCCCGTTGCCCGTCGACGTTGTAGTAGCCGACCGGCACCTCGGTGCGCACCCCCGGCACCAGTTCGGCGTCCGTCAGCGCACCGACGGCGCGGAAGTGCTCGGCGTGCAGCACCTGTGCGGGCTCGAGTACCGCCGCGATCGGCACACCGTACGCCTGCCCCTCGGATGCCAGTTCGTCCATCGTGCGGTCGGCGAACTGCGTGGCCAGCAGGGCGCCGATCTCGCCCCACGCCGCGAACCGCTGGCCGACGGCGTCGAACCCGGGGTCCTGGTACGCCTCGGGCTCCCCCATCCAGGCGCGCAGGCCGTGCCACTGCCGCGGGGCCATCACGGTCAATCGGACATAGCCGTCCCGGCAGGCGATGATCGGATAGGGATCCTGACTGCGCGGCCGGCCGCGCCAGGCGTCGGGGCGTTGCGCGTTGGCCGCCTGCCCCATCGACCCGAACGGGGGGTCCAGGGCCAGCAGGACGGCCTCGGACCGCGAGAAGTCGATGTAATCACCACGGCCACAACGCAATCGGTGATAGTAGGCGACCAGCACGGCCCAGCTGGCCTGCACGGCGGCGGTCGCCGACGCGATTCCGTCGGGCGGCAGCACCGGCGCGCCGGTCGGCGGGCCGGACCGTGACAGTGCGGACGACAACGCGTAGAGCACCGCGTCGGTGGCCCGCCAGTGTGCCCGCGGACCGGATGTGCCGAAGTCGGTGACCGACAGCACGACCAGGTGCCCGAAGCGGTCGGCGAGATCGGCGCCGGAGTAACCGAAGGCGGCAGCGAAACCCGGCAGACCGGAATCGATGAGCACGTCGGCGCCCGCCAGCAGATCGGACAGCCGGGCGCGGTCGGCGTCGGAGTCCGGGTCCAGCACCGTGGCGCGCTTGTTCGCGTTGTGTAGCGCGAACGCCACCCCGGTGCCGGCCAGCCGCGGCAGGGTGGCGCGGGCGGGACTGCCGCCGGGCGCCTCGATCTTGAGGACGTCGGCGCCCAGGTCGGCCAGGATCCGGGCGACCGCGTCGCCGTCACCGCGCGAGAGGTCGACGACGCGTAGCGATTCCAGCAGCGCTGCGCGCTCGGCCATTTGGAGTGCCTCCACCTGTCCCCGACGATTGACCGATCAAGAATAACCACAGAACTCACTCAACCGGTTGGTAGGGTCGGAAAGGCGGCCGCCGGTACCCGGTACTCTGGGGGGGTTATGTCCGACGCCGCCACCGCCTCCGTGCTCGCGCCCCACCCTGCCGTGGAGCAATTGGCGGCGCTGCACCACTTCCGGGTGTACGTCGACATCGCGATCGTGGTGGTCATGCTCGCCCTGACCAACCTGGTCGCACACTTCACCACGCCCTGGGCCAACGTGGTGGTCGTCCCGGCCGCCGCCGTTGCCCTGGTGCTGCTGGTGCGCTCCCGCGGGCTGGGCTGGGCCGAACTCGGACTGGGCCGCGAGCACTGGCGGACCGGAGCCGGGTATGCGCTGGCGGCCTTCGCCGTCGTCGGCTCGGTGATCGCGATCGGCGCACTGCTGCCGTGGACCCGGCCGATGTTCCTGAACAACCACTACGCCACCGTGTCGGGCGCGCTGCTCGCCTCGATGGTGATCATCCCGCTGCAGACCGTGATCCCCGAGGAGCTGGCCTTCCGGGGCGTTCTGCACGGTGCGCTGGACCGGGCCTGGGGATTCCGCGGCGTCGCGGCGGCCGGCTCGCTGCTGTTCGGGCTCTGGCACATCGCCACCTCGCTGGGCCTGACGGCCGGCAACGTCGGCTTCACCCGAATCCTCGGCGGCGGGATGTTCGGGATGATCGCGGGCGTCGTCGGCGCCGTGATCGCCACCGCCGCCGCCGGATTCGTGTTCACCTGGTTGCGCCGCCGCAGCGGCAGCCTGATCGCACCGATCGCGCTGCACTGGTCACTCAACGGGCTGGGCGCCCTGGCCGCCGCACTGGTCTGGCACCTGTCCAACTAGCTTCCGTCAACGGTCCGAGGAGCACGCGCGATGTCCGAACGCTTCGAAGTGCAACGCACCATCGCCGCCCCGGCCGCCGAGATCTTCGCCGTGCTGGTCGATCCGCAGGGGCATGTCGCCATCGACGCCTCGGGCATGCTGCAGGACGCCACCGGAGAGCCGGCGGGCAAGGTCGGCGATCAGTTCGTCATCCACATGGATCGTGAGGCGCTGAACGATTTTCCGATGGGCAAGTACGACGTCACCGTCGACATCACCGCCTACGAACAGGATCGGCTGATCGCCTGGACGGTCCTCGGCCGGATCGAGCCGCAGATCGGCCATGTCTACGGCTACCGCCTGCACCCCCTGGAAAGCCCTGGAACCCCGGCCGGTGCCACCGTGGTGACCTCGTTCTACGACTGGTCGAAGATCGACGAAAAGTGGCGCGCGGCCGGCATTTTCCCGGTGATCCCAGAGACCGCACTGCGTGCCACGCTCGGCATTCTGGATCGGACGGTTCGACGCGGCTATCCGAAGCCGTAACGAGTCTGGACGGCGCGGCTAGTCACCCTTCCTCCGCGCGCGGAACTCCCGGTTCTTGAGCTTGTTGCCGCAGGTCGCCATCTCGCACCAGGTGCCGCCGTGGTTGCGGGATCGGTCGTAGAACGCCCACCGGCAGTCCTCGTTGGCACAGGCCTTGAGATTCGCCCAGGTGCCGTCGGTCTGGGCCTCGCCGATGATCAGCAGCAGGTTCAGCAGGCGGGCCGGAACCGACTCGCCGTCCGGTGCCAGGTGGACCCGGCCGTCACCCGCGACATCCGCCACCGCCCGTCGCTCCGCCGCGATCCGCCGCAACGGAGTCAGCACCTCGGCGCCGGGCACCGGCCCCCCGGTGTTCTGCACAATCAGGGCGCGCAGCGCCTCCCGGACCCCGGCGGCGGTCTGCAGGTCGTCGGGATCCGGTTCGGCATCAGGGCCGAGCAGGCCGTTGTCGATCAGCCAGCGGGCGGCGTCGGCGACCTGCGCCAGCCGGTCCTGCCCGGATTCGCGGTCCAGGGTGTTGACGAAGGCCTGAACCAGCCGCAGCCGGCCCGGCGCGGGTTTGGACTCATGGTCACCGGTCCACGTGGACGTCATCCCTCGATCCTAGACCGCCATGACCGGTAAAACCATTTGACTAGTCATACGTGACCGTCATATTCTTTTAGATAGTCACGAAGGGAACTCTGATGAACTTCGCAACGATCACGTCGCCACTGACGGACTCGGCCGGCGGCACCACGCACTGGCGTCTGCGCCGGTGGGCTCGGCTGCGGGCCCACCGATTGGACCGCGACCTCGACGCGGGCACCCCCGCGTTCACCGGCACGCCGCTGGCCGCGCACGCCGCCCGGATTGTCGAACCGATCGAACGACGACGTCTGGCCGCCGGCCTGCGGACCGCACTCGACCGGGCCCGCGGCCGCAACGCCGGCACGTCACGGCGAGTTCCATTGCAGCACAAGGCGATTCTTGCCGACTCGGTCCTGATCAGCGAGATCGTGCAGCGCCTCGAAGGCGCCGGGTGCGTGCGGCCGCGGGGTATCGCCCGGCTCAGGCTGCTGCTCGGCGACGCGGCGGGGCCCCTCTATGTGACGGGCAGCGGCAGCCTGGCCGCGCAGTTGCGGGGCGTTATCGCGGCGATCTGATCGCGATCACGGCGAGAGCACCGCCGCTCCCGAGATCCGGCCCGCGGCCAGGTCGGCCAGGGCGCGGTCGGCCTCGGCCAGCGAGTAGGGCTGCGTCGTGACCGCGAGGTGGTGCCGACCCGCGAACTCGAGGAAATCGCGGGCGTCGGCGCGGGTATTCGACGTCACCGAGCGGACCTGCCGCTCCTGGAACAGGTGCCGCTGATAGTTCAGCGGACCCACATCGGTCAGATGAATGCCAGCGATGGCCAGCGTCCCGCCGCCGTCCAGTGCCTCCAGCGCCGGCGCCACCAGGTCGCCGACAGGTGCGAACAGGATGGCCGAATCCAGTGCGACCGGAGGCGGATCGGCGGCGCCCTGGGCGGAGGCGGCCCCGAGCGCCAGCGCCAGCTCGCGATCAGCCGCCCCGCGCGTCATCACGTGCACCTCCGCACCGTCCGCCAACGCCACCTGAGCGGTGATGTGGGCGCTGCCGCCGAACCCGTAGAGCCCCAGCCGGCCGCCGACCGGAAGCGCCGCCCGGCGCAGCGACCGGAAGCCGATGATGCCCGCGCACAGCAGCGGCGCGAGTTCGGCATCGCTGTACCCATCGGGCAAATTGTGCGCAAAAGCTGCTGGGACAGTGGTGAATTCGGTGTATCCACCGTCGGCGTCCCAGCCCGTGTAGCGCGACCGTGGACACAGGTTCTCCCGCCCGGCCGTGCAGTACCGGCACTGGCCGCAGGTGTGCCGCAGCCAGGCGACGCCCACCCGGTCCCCGACCCCGAACCCGCAGTCGGGGCCCAGGCCGTCACCGAGTCCGACCACCTCCCCCACCACCTCGTGGCCCGGAACGACGTCGGGGCGGTGCACCGGCAGATCACCCTTGGATACGTGCAGATCGGTTCGGCACACGCCGCAGGCCCGCACCGCCACCAGTAGCTCATCGGATGCCGGTACTGGCACCGGCACCGTCGCGCGCCGCAGCGGCCCGGTTGCCATCGGACCCGGCCTGGCCACCTGCCACGCGAACATGGTTGGACCATAAGCGGCCAAAGGGACCAACGGCCCGCGATCGGGGTCCTTTGCGCCGTCGGTGATCCCGGCAGCGGTGCCAGAGTTGATCCATGGAGAGCGGATTCCCCGACGACGAAACGATCCGGGCGGCGCTGGCGCTGGCGATCCGGGCTCCGTCCATACACAATTCCCAGCCGTGGCGCTGGCGCGTCGGCGAGCGCACCGTGCACCTCTACGCCGACGCCGAACGGCAACTCACCCGCGCCGATCCGGCTCGCCGCGAGCTGATCCTGAGCTGTGGCGTGGCGCTGCAACACTTCTCGGTCGCCCTGGCCGCCCTCGGCTGGCAGGCGCACATCCACCGGCTGCCCAACCCGGCCGACCCCGACCACCTGGCCAGCATCGAGCTGCTGCCCTCCACCGGCAGCGAGCAGGACATCGCGCTCGCCTCCGCGATCCCGCGCCGCCGGACCGACCGCCGCTGGTACAGCTCATGGCCGGTGCCCGCCGGCGATATCGCGCAGATGGCCGCCCGCGCCGCGCGCAGCGGTGTCACGCTGCGCCGGGTCGATGACCTGCGACAGCTGAGCGCGGTACTCGCGACGGCCACCCACGAACATGCCGAGGACGCCGAATACCTGGCCGAACTGGCCCGGTGGAGCGGCCGCTACGGCTCGCTCGCCGGCGTCCCGGCCCGGAATACCCCCGCCCCGTCGCACGGCCCCGTCCCCGGTCGCGCGTTCGCCAGCCCCGCGCTGCCCCAGCCCCGCGGCGCCGAATCCCGTAACGACGCCGGCGTCGTGCTGGTGCTGGGAACCAGCACCGACGACCATATTTCGCTGCTGCGGGCCGGCGAGGCCACCGGCGTGGTGTTGCTGACGGCCACCGCGCTGGGGTTGGCCAGCTGTCCACTGACGGAGCCGCTGGAGATCGTCGGCACCCGCGAGACCGTTCGGTCGCTGGCGCTCGACGGTGACGGTTTCCCGCAGATGCTGTTGCGGATCGGCTGGGCCCCGCTCAATGCCGACCCACTGCCGGCGACGCCCCGCCGGCCGCTGTCCGAAGTGGTCCAGCGACTCGACGGGGCGTCGATCAGCTTGTGAGCGTTGGGTTCTGGCGCGATCAGGCCTTACGTACCAGACCGACCAGCCAGAGCAGGATCACCGAACCCAGCACCGCGGTGAACAGCGTGAACCACCAGCCGCCACCCGCCGTGTTGAGGAAGAAGCTCAGCAGGAAGCCGCCGATGAGGGCGCCGACCACGCCGATGACGATGTTCATCAGGATGCCGTCGCCGCCGCCGCGGACGATCTTTCCGGCGATCCACCCGGCGATGGCGCCGATGATGATGTAGCCGATCCAGCCCACGCTCGTCAGGGTCGACGACCGGGCCAGGATCTCGGTGGCGGCTTGATGCACGGTGTCCATCTGGACCTCCTAGCTCGCGTCCAGCCAGGAGCCGGACCTGTGCTGTCAGGTATACCCGCTATCGGTAACGATTCGACCCGACAATTGGGAACAATCCGCGGCACGGCCCGGGACCGGTTACTGCGGCATCATCCCCGGGGCGTTCTCGGGTGCCACGGGCACCGGAACGCCGACGGCCGCGCGGCCGGGTTCGGCGGGCGCCGGCGCGGGCGCGTTCGGATCAACCGGGCCCGGGGCCGGAGCCGGGGCTTCCGGAGCCGGCGGCGGCGCAAAGGGCCGGATCGAATTGGCAAGCGCCACTGCGGCATTGGTGTCGATCGGGCTCTTCGAAGTACCCAGCCACACCACGAACCACCGTTCGTTGCGCTGACCGCGCGGCGCGTTGACGCCGGCGTTGCCGATCACCCCGGCCCAGATCTGGCCGTTGGGCTTGGTGGTGTCGGTGAACTTGACCTCATAGGAGGACGCCGAACCGGTCAGGCCGTTCGCGTTGAGCGGGAAGGTCTGCTGGTTGACCCGGGTGCCCGGGTAGGGCATGAAGAACTCGCCCATGTCGGAGGCCAGCCGGACCGCAGCCTTGGCGTTGTCGGGCTCGGCGCCGGCGAAGAGCTTCAGGTCGAGGCGGCCGAGCAGGATGCTGGTGTCGGTCGCGACGGGGGCCGGTTGCCCGGCGACGGCGGGACCGGTCTCCTTGGACAGCAGCGCCTGGCCGTAGTTGAGCTTGCTGGCGTCGCCGACGACCCAGCCGGGGGGCAGCACGTAGCTGAAGCCGCCGACGGCGTTGTCGACCCGGCCGAGGTCCGGCGCCGGGGCAGCCGGGGCGTTCGGATCGGCGGGAGCGGGGGCCGGGGCGTTGGGGTCCGCCGGAGCCGGCGCAGGGGCGTTCGGATCCGCCGGGGCGGGGGCCGGGGCGTTGGGGTCCGCGGGTGCGGGGGCCGGAGCCGGGGCGGGGGCGTTCGGGTCCGCCGGCGCAGGGGCCGGGGCGGGTGACGGTGCGACGGGATCGGCATTGGCGATCGTCGCCGGGAAGGCCATGCCAGCGGCGGTCAGCCCGGACGCAGCGACTACCGCAAGCGACGTCCAGATGCCCCGCGCGCGAATTCTGGGGGTCGGATAATCCATGGCCACGAACCTATTTGTGTTACAGCCGTGACGCAAGTGTGCAGTGCATACGGTGTGTTTCGGGGGTGTTCTGGGACCTCAGCGCGCATGCAGCGCCACCTCCTGGGCCTTGACCGCGAACCACACCGCCGAGCCCGCCGTCAGCAGTAGATCAGCCGCCGCGTCCGGAGTCACGTCGGCGGCGATCCCCGGCAGGCGGTCCGCGCCGGGCGCCGACCGGACCCGGATCGCGGCCCCGTGGGAGTCCAGCTCCGCGATCCGCGCCTCCACGACGTTGCGCGGGCTGCCCTTCGGCGGCTCGCCGAACACCGCGACCGCGGCCGGGGTGAACACCGCGACGGCGGCAGCGCCGGCCGCCAGCGGTTCGGGGGCCACACCGTGCCAGCGCTCCCCCGCCGGGGTGCGCAACACGCCGTCGGAGTCGATGGTTCCAGCCACCAGGTTCAGCCCGGCCAGTCGGGCCGCGAACGCGCTGCGCGGCGCCGACAGCACCGCGGCGGTCGGCCCGACCTCGGCCACCCGCCCGTCCGCGAGTACGACGACATGGTCGGCCAGGGTCACCGCGTCGAGCACATCGTGGGTCACCAGCACCGCCGAACGGTTGCCGGTCAGCACCCGCCGCAACACACCGCGCATCGCGGTCGCGACCTGTACGTCCAGGCCGGCCATGGGCTCATCCAGCAGCAACACCTCGGGTTCGGCGGCCAGGGCGCGGGCTAGGGCCACGCGCTGCGCCTGGCCGCCGGACAGCTCGCGGGGCCGGCGATCGGCCAGATCGTCCGCGCCAACCTCCCGCAACCAGCCCAGGGCGTGCGCACGCGCCACCCGGCGCCCGGTGCCGCCACCCCGGGCCGCGAACGCCACGTTGGCCGTCACGTCCAGGTGCGGGAACAGCAGCGCCTCCTGCATGAGCAGGGCGATCCGCCGGGCGTGGGTGGGTACGTCGACGCCCGCGGAGGTGTCCGTGAGCACCCGGTCGCCCAGGCGCACCAGCGCCGCGTCCGGGCGGACCAGTCCGGCGATCACGTGCAGGGCCGTCGACTTGCCCGCGCCGTTGGCGCCCAGCAGTGCCACCACGGCACCGGCGGGCACCGTGAACTCCAGGTCGATCCCGCGCCGCGGCACCGTCGCCGCAACGAACAGCTCACCCGGCACCGCGACCACCCAACCGCCGCGCTCCGAGCCCGAGGACCACCACCGCCGCAACCGCCACCAGCAGCATCGACAGCGCCACCGCGGCGTCGGCATCGGACTCGCGCTGCAGGTAGATCTCCAGCGGCAGGGTCCGGGTAACGCCCTCCCGCGAACCCGCGAAGGTCAGCGTCGCGCCGAACTCGCCCAGTGACCGAGCGAACGCCAGCACCGCGCCGGAGGCCAGGCCGGGTAGCAGCAGCGGCACGGTCACCCGCCACCACACCCGGCTGGGACGGGCACCCAGCGTCGCCGCCACCGTCTCGTAGTCCCGCCCGGAGGTACGCGCCGCCCCTTCCAGGGCGATCACCAGGAACGGCAGCGACACGAACGCCTGGGCCAGGATCACCGCGGTGGTGCTGAACGCGATCCGGATGCCGACGGCCTCCAAGTACTGGCCGATCAGCCCGAGCCGGCCGAAGGTATAGAGCAGGGCGATCCCGCCGACCACGGGCGGCAGCACCAGCGGCAACAGGATCAGGGACCGCAGCCAGCGCACCGACCGGGCCTCGCTGCGAGCCAGCACGAGTGCCATCGGCACGCCCAACAGCACGCACAGGACGGTGCTGGCCAGCGACGTCCGCAGGCTCAGAAGCAGGGCTGTGGTGGACGACGGGCTGGTGATCAGCGACCAGAAGTGGGGCCAGTCGACCCGGACGGCGATGGCCACCAGCGGGAGCACCACGAACGTCGCGCCGAGCGCCGCGGGCAAATAGACCCAGCCCGGCAGCGCCGTCCGCGGGGTGTTGGCGGGTCGGCGCACGAGAAGACCCTAGGCCCACCGCGGACTTCCCGGGAGTTCCCGCAATCGCTACCGTCCAGTAACATATGCGTTCCAGCGCCAATTCGGTCCGGCGCCAGTGCGCGGCGATCACCGGCGCGGACCCGCTGATGTGCCACGATTCAGTGGCGGGACGGTCATGGCGTTCAACGACGAACACAGGAGGTCACTGCGATGGAGGTGTTGGTCACCGGCGGCGATACCGAGCTCGGACGGTCGATCGCCGAGAGCTTCCGCGATGCCGGACACCGGGTCGTGGTCAGCGGCGCCCGCCGCGACGAACTCGAGGTCACGGCCAAGGAACTCGACGTCGACGCGATCGTCGTCGACAATTCCGATCCCACAGCGCTCGCACAGGCCCGCTCACAGTTCCCCGCCCACCTCGACACCATCGTCAACGTGCCGGCACCCCGCTGGACCGACGGCGACCCGCGCGCGTTCACTCCCACGCAGACGGCGGCGGCCTGGCGCAATGCCCTGGACGCGGCCGTGCTGACGCCGGTGCTGACCGTCCAGGCGATCGGCGACCACCTGCGCTCGGGCGGCGCGGTGATCTCGGTGGTTCCCGAGAACCCCCGGCTGGGCAGCGCAGAGTCCGCGGTCAAGGCCGCCCTGTCCGACTGGACCGGCGGACAGGCCGACCACTTCGGAACCCGCGGCATCACCGTCAACGTGGTGGCCGTGGGCCACGGCGTCGAGCCCGGCTACCCGGGTCTGAGCGGAGCCGAGCCGGCCGTGGCCGCCGAGATCGCGCGGATGGCGCTGTTCCTGACCACCCCGGCGGCCCGCCACATCAACGGCCAGACGCTGCATGTCAGCGCCGGCGCGATGGCCCACTTCGGCTGAGGTTCAATTCCCGGTTCAGTCCCGGCGTGCCGTGCTTCAGCGAGGGGCGAAACCGAGCCCGCCGGGAACGCCGCCGTCGCTAGGGTCGGTCGGGTGAGCATCAAACTCGGCTACCAGATCCCCAACTTCAGCTACGGCACCGGCATCGAACGCCTCTTCCCGACCGTCATCGAACAGGCCCGGGAAGCCGAAGCGGCCGGCTTCGACGCCGTGTTCGTGATGGACCACTTCTATCAACTGCCGGGCCTGGGCAGTCCCGACCAGCCCATGCTCGAGGCGTATACCGCCCTGGGCGCGCTGGCCACCGCCACCGAACGGGTGCAGCTGGGCACGTTGGTCACGGGCAACACCTACCGGAACCCGACGCTGCTGGCCAAGGCCGTCACGACGCTGGACGTGGTCAGCGCCGGGCGCGCGATCCTGGGGCTGGGCGCGGGCTGGTTCGAGCTCGAGCACGATCAACTGGGCTTCGACTTCGGCACGTTCACCGAGCGCTTCGACAAGCTGAACGAGGCGCTGGACATCATCCTGCCGATGCTCGCCGGTGAGCGGCCCACCGTGAACGGGAGGTACTACCGGACCGACCAGGCGATGGCCAATCCGCGCTACCGCGACCACATTCCGCTGATGATCGGCGGCAGCGGCGAGAAGAAGACCATCCCGCTGGCGGCCCGGCACTTCGACCACCTGAACATCATCGCCGGGCTGGATGAGCTGCCGGGCAAGCTGGATGTCGTGCGGGCCTGCTGCGAGGACGTCGACCGGGACCCGGCCACGCTGGAGACCAGCACCCTGATCACCGTCGTCGTCGACGAGCACGCGACCGCCGACCAGCTGCCCCAGGCGTTTCGCAGCCGGGCCGCCGTCGGCACGCCGGCCGCGGTCGCCGAGCAGGTCAGGACCACGGTGTTCGACGTCGGCCTGGACGGCATCATCTTCAACATGCCGCTCTACGTACCGGGTGCGATCGCCGCGGTCGCCGAGGCGCTGCGGCCCGTGCTGCCCGCCTGACAATGCGGGGTGGTTAATTTCACGTGGACCGATGCGCCCGTGGGCCCGTCGTTGGCTACGGTTGAGGGCGTACTCATTAAGCCCACAGTCGAGGAGCGAAAAGGTGAGCCACCCCGGAGCCACCGCGTCGGAGCGCCACAAGGTCGTCATCATCGGGTCCGGCTTCGGCGGTCTGACCGCGGCGCAGAAGCTCAAGCACGCCGACGTCGACATCAAGCTGATCGCCAAGACCACCCACCATCTGTTCCAGCCGCTGCTGTACCAGGTCGCGACGGGCATCCTGTCCGAGGGTGAGATCGCCCCACCCACCCGGATCATCCTGCGCAACCAGCGCAACGCGCAGGTGGTGCTCGGCGAGGTCACGCACATCGACCTGGCGAACCAGACCGTCGATTCGATCCTGCTGGGCCACACCTACCGGACGCCATACGACAGCCTGATCATCGCCGCCGGCGCCGGCCAGTCGTACTTCGGCAACGACCAGTTCGCCGAGTGGGCCCCCGGCATGAAGACCATCGACGACGCCCTCGAGTTGCGGGGCCGGATCCTGGGCGCCTTCGAACAGGCCGAACGGTCCAGCGATCCGGTGCGCCGGGAGAAGCTGCTGACCTTCGTGGTCGTCGGGGCCGGGCCAACCGGCGTCGAGATGGCCGGGCAGATCGCCGAACTCTCCGATCACACGCTCAAGGGCGCGTTCCGTCACATCGATTCGACCCAGGCCCGGATCGTCCTGATCGAGGGCGCCGACGCGGTACTGCCGCCGATGGGACCCAACCTGGGCATGAAGGCGCAGCGCCGGCTGGAGAAGATGGGCGTCGAGATCCAGCTCGGCGCCATGGTCACCGACGTCGATCGCAACGGTCTGACCGTCAAGTACAAGGACGGGTCCACCGCACGTATCGAATCGGCTACCAAGGTGTGGTCGGCCGGTGTGTCGGCCAGCCCGCTGGGCAAGGACCTGGCGGCCCAGTCCGGTGTCGAGCTCGATCGCGCCGGCCGGGTCAAGGTGCTGCCCGACCTGACCATCCCGGGCAATCCGCACGTCTGGGTGGTCGGCGACATGATGGCGGTCGACGGTGTGCCCGGTCAGGCGCAGGGCGCCATCCAGGGCGCCAAGTACGCGGCCAACCTGATCAAGGCCGAGTTGGGCGGGGCCGGCACCGGCACCCGCGCGCCGTTCAAGTACTTCGACAAGGGGTCGATGGCCACGGTGTCCAAGCACTCGGCGGTGGCCAAGGTGGGCAAGCTCGAGTTCGGCGGCTACCTCGCCTGGCTGGCCTGGCTGTTCCTGCACCTGATCTACCTGGTCGGGTTCCGCACCAAGATCGCCACGCTGCTGTCCTGGGCCAACACGTTCCTGTCGCGCGGCCGCGGTCAGCTGACCATCACCGAGCAGCAGGCCTACGCCCGCACCCGCATCGAGCAGCTCGAGGAGATCGCGGCGACGGTCGAGGACGAGCGGGCGGTGAGTTAGGCCGGCAGCCGGTCCCGTTCATGCGGGGCCAGACGCATTCGGCGATCCTGCCACGGCGGGGCGGGATCAGCAGACCGGGGCTCAGGCCTCCAAGTTCTGCAGCCGGACCTGGCCGCGGGCGACCACCCGATCCTGCTCGTCGGTGATCGTGACGAGCCAGAGCTGCTGACGGCGGCCGCGATGGATCGGTTCGGACACCGCGTACACCGTGCCCGACGAGATCGCCCGCAGGAAGTCGGTGTTGTTGTTGACGCCCACGACGTTGCCGCCGCCGTGCTCGGACAGCCAGACGTAGGCCGAGGTGCTGGCGACGGATTCGATCACCGCGCAGTAGACGCCGCCGTGGACGATGCCCATCGGCTGCTGCAGCGTCGGAGTCACCGTCAGCTGGGCCTTGATGCCGTCGGCGGTGATCTCGGTGAACGCGAGGCCGAGTTGTTCGTCGAACGGCGAGGACGCCGACGCTACGCCGTCGGGAAGCGGAATCGATTCGTGCACATGCACTGTCTACACGCGACCCCCGGAAAGTGGCGAGCCCCGCGCGGTTGCGCGGGGCTCGCCCTTCGAGTGGACCGGGGGTCTCTGCAGCCCTCAGGACTCCGGCTCGGTCCGTTTGCCTCGACCCGTTAAGCATAGGCAAGGCTGCCCTAAATTTGCAAGGCCTTCCCTCTGATTGGTGTCAACGGTCGGCGCACCGGCAGGCCGAACCCGGCCAGAGCGTCCAGGACGGCCTGGCCACGGCGCATCGCGACGACCTCGCTCACGCCAGCCAGCAGCGGAATCTGGGTGGCGGACCCGACCACGGCGGTCCCGACGGTGTGCCACATCGACGCCTGGCCGACCGCACCGCCACTGACCGCGTGCAGCCGGGCGAACAGCGGCGCCAGCGACCGGTGGCAGCGATGGGCGAGCCAGGTGGCCAGGGCAGCCTCGCCGGGCAGTTCGACAGCGCCGCACTGGCCGGCGCAGGCGTCGTCGGGAAGCACCCGCAGCGTCGGATCCACGATGCCGAGCCAGTCGATCACCCCCTCGGAGTCGACGTGCACCCACAGATTCTCCAGCCCGGTGTCCCAGGCGCGGCCCTCCAACACGAACAGCGCGACGGCACGGCCGATCACGGTGTGCGCTAGGGCCGCCGCCAGCTGCTGGGCCGCGGCGGCCGCACTGTCCATCCCGTCGGCCGCGGCGCGGTACATCTCGTCGAGGCGGTCGGTGGTCAGCGCCGCCCGCAGCGGCCACCAGCGGCGCTTGGACACATCGGCCATCACGGCCAGGCCGTAGACCCGCGGGCACTCCGGGTAGAGCTGCCGAAGGCGACGGCTCGAAACGTGCACGGGCAGCTCGCGGCGGATCACCATGCCGACGATCAACGGATCATCGATGACGGCTGTCATGACACCTCCTCATGCAATTAGGCAAGCCTAACCATATGAGGAGGTGGGCGCGATGGCATGCCGCCTGTGACAGCACTCACATAGTCCCGAAGCCGCCGGTGGGGCCTACCGCCGACGTAGGGACGTAGGTACGACAACCGGTAGTAAACGAGGGTAGGCTGACCGCAACGTTGACGGAGACGAACGGATCATGGCGAAACAAGCACGTCTGGGCGACCTGGAGCAGGCGGTCATGGACCAGCTCTGGTCCTGTGCACAACCCCAGACGGTCCGGCAGGTGCATGAGGCCCTGTCGACCCGCCGCGACCTGGCCTACACCACCGTCATGACCGTCCTGCAGCGGCTGGCGAAGAAGAACCTCGTCGTGCAGCATCGCGACGACCGGGCGCACCGCTACTCCCCCGCCCACGGCCGTGAAGAGCTCGTCGCCGGGTTGATGGTGGACGCCCTGGACCAGGCCGCCGACAGCGGCATCCGGCACGCCGCCCTGGTCCACTTCGTCGAGCGCGTCGGCGCCGATGAGGCCGACGCCTTGCGTCGCGCCCTGGCCGAACTCGAGGCCGAATACACCGACCCACGCTAGGGACGACCGGCCGGGCCAGTTGGCGGTAGTGGCCCCCACTGAGAGACACTTGAGGCGTGTCCGCGCTGGCCTTCGCCCTCCTCGCCCTGTGCCTGGTCGGTCCGGTGCCCGCGGCCCTCGCCCGGGCCAGCTGGCCCCTGCGGGCCCCCCGGGCAGCCCTGGTGCTCTGGCAGGCCATCGCCCTGGCGGCCGTGCTCTCGGCGTTCAGCGCCGGAATCGCCATCGCCAGCCGGCTCTTCCTGCGCAACGACGGACCGGGCGGCGGCTTCGGGCTCGGCGAGATCCACCGGATGAGCTGGCCCGTCTGGAGCGCCTACGTCGTCGTCTTCGTTCTGACCTGCGTGGTCGGCGCCCGATTCATGGTCGCCATCTGCCGCGTAGCCATTGCCACCCGGCGCCGGCGGGCGCACCATCGCATGCTGGTCGACATCCTCGACGTCTCCCGCTGCCCGCACGGCGCCGCACGGCGGGGCGAGTTGCGGATCCTCGACGTCGAGCAGCCGCTGGCCTACTGCCTGCCCGGCGTCCGGAGCCGGGTGGTGCTCAGCGAGGGCGCCCTGACCACCCTGGGCACCCGCGAGGTAACGGCGATCCTGTCGCACGAGCGGGCCCACCTACGGGCCCGGCACGATCTCGTACTGGAGGCGTTCACCGCCGTCCGCGCCGCATTCCCGCGCTTCGTGCGCAGCGCGACCGCGCTGGACGCCGTCCGCCTGCTCATCGAACTGCTGGCCGACGACGCGGCGGTGCGCACCGCCGGTCCGACGCCGCTGGCGCGCGCGCTGGTGGCCTGCGCCAGCGCTCAGACCCCGGCCGGCGCCCTGGCGGCCGGGGGCCCGACCACCGTACTGCGGGTCCGTCGCCTGGCCGGACAGCCCAACAGCCTGGTGTACTCGGTCGCCGCGTACCTGTGCGCGGTCACCGTCCTGGTCGTGCCCACCGTCGCGCTGGCCGTGCCCTGGCTGACCGAATTGCAGCGGCTACTGAGCGCCTCCCCCTAGATATCGTTCAAAAGAGTTGTGCCACAACCGAACCGAAAGGGCCCGTCCTACATGACCTCCGCTGACTCGACATCCACCGACGGCACCGCGCAGATCGGCGTCACCGGCCTGGCCGTCATGGGCTCGAACATCGCGCGGAACTTCGCCCGGCACGGCTACACGGTCGCGCTGCACAACCGGTCGGTCGCCAAGACCGATGCGCTGCTCGCCGAGCACGGCGCCGACGGCAGCTTCGTGCGCGGCGAGACCATGGCCGAGTTCGCCGCGGCGCTGCAGAAGCCCCGCCGCGCGCTGATCATGGTGAAGGCCGGCGACCCGACCGACGCCGTCATCGAGGAACTCGCGGCCGTGTTCGAGCCCGGCGACATCATCATCGACGGCGGGAACGCCCTATACACGGACACCATCCGGCGCGAGAAGGCGATGCGCGAGCGTGGCCTGCACTTCGTCGGCGCCGGCATCTCCGGCGGCGAGGAGGGCGCGCTCAACGGCCCGGCGATCATGCCGGGCGGCCCCGCCGAGTCCTACCAGGCGCTGGGCCCACTGCTCGAGGAGATCTCCGCGCACGTCGACGGCGTGCCGTGCTGCACCCACATCGGCCCCGACGGCGCCGGGCACTTCGTCAAGATGGTGCACAACGGCATCGAGTACTCCGACATGCAGCTCATCGGCGAGGCCTACCAACTGCTGCGCGACGGCCTGGGCTACACCGCGCCGCAGATCGCCGAGGTATTCACCGAATGGAACAAGGGCGACCTGGACAGCTTCCTGGTGGAGATCACCGCCGAGGTGCTCAGCCAGACCGACGCCAAGACCGGTCAACCGCTGGTGGACATCATCCTGGACGAGGCCGAGCAGAAGGGCACCGGCCGCTGGACGGTCAAGTCCGCGCTGGATCTCGGGGTTCCGGTGACCGGCATCGCCGAGGCCGTGTTCGCCCGCGCGCTGTCCGGGTCGGTGCCGCAGCGCCACGCCGTACAGGGTATGGCGTCGGGTCACCTTGGTCAGAAGCCCACTGATGCAAAGGCTTTCATCGAGGACGTCCGCAAGGCGCTGTACGCCTCGAAGATCGTCGCCTACGCGCAGGGGTTCAACCAGATCCAGGCCGGGTCGGCCGAGTACAACTGGGGCATCACGCTCGGCGATATGGCCACCATCTGGCGCGGCGGCTGCATCATCCGGGCCAAATTCCTCAACCGGATCAAGGAAGCGTTCGACGAGAACCCCGACCTGCCGACCTTGATCGCCGCACCGTACTTCCGGGCCGCTATCGAGGACGGTGTCGACAGCTGGCGCCGCGTGGTGGTGACCGCGACCGAACTGGGTATCCCCAACCCCGGCTTCTCCTCAGCGCTGTCGTACTACGACGGGCTGCGCACCGAACGCCTGCCCGCCGCCCTGACCCAGGGCCTGCGCGACCTGTTCGGCGCGCACACCTACGGCCGGATCGACACCGACCACGCCAAGCGGTTCCACACCCTGTGGTCGGGTGACCACACCGAGGTGGAGGTCTGATTTCACCCCGCGACCAGACGTAAAGGGCCCATGAATCCGCCGGAAAAAGGGCCCTCAGCGTCTACTCGGCGGAGGTTTGCGGGCGCACTACACTCGGCGACGTGCAGTTTCTCCAGGGCCATCAACCGCCGTACGACCTGACCTACGACGACATCTTCGTCGTCCCGGGTCGCAGCGACGTGGCGTCCCGGTTCGATGTGGACCTGTCCACCTCCGACGGGACGGGCACCACGATCCCCGTGGTGGTCGCCAACATGACCGCGGTGGCCGGCCGGCGGATGGCCGAGACCGTCGCGCGCCGCGGCGGCATCGTGGTGCTTCCGCAGGATCTGCCCATCGACGCGGTCCGCGAGACCGTCGACTTCGTCAAGAGCCGCGACCTGGTGGCCGACACGCCGGTCACGCTGACACCGGACAGTTCGGTGTCCGACGCGGTGGCACTGATCCACAAACGCGCCCATGGCGCCGCGGTGGTAGTGGAACCGGCGGACAGAATCGCCCGGCCGGTCGGGCTGGTCACCGAGGCGGCGTGCACCGGGGTGGACCGATTCGCGCGGGTCCGCGACGTGGCCTTCACCGATTTCGTCACCGCGCCGGTCGGCACCGATCCGCGCGAGGTATTCGAGCGCCTCGAGCACGACCCGATCGATGTCGCGGTGCTGACCGGGCCGGACGGCGCGCTGGCCGGCGTGCTGACCCGCACCGGCGCCATCCGGGCCGGCATCTACACCCCGGCCGTCGACGCCCGGGGCCGGCTGCGGATCGCCGCCGCCGTCGGCATCAACGGCGACGTCGCCGCCAAGGCCCGAGCGCTGGCCGAGACGGGCGTGGACGTCCTGGTCATCGACACCGCCCACGGCCACCAGGCCAAGATGGTCGACGCCATCAAGACCGTCGCGGCGCTGGATCTCGGCCTGCCGCTGGCCGCCGGCAACGTGGTGGCGGCCGAGGGCGCCCGCGACCTGATCGAGGCCGGGGCCGCCATCGTCAAGGTCGGCGTCGGACCGGGCGCGATGTGCACCACCCGGATGATGACCGGCGTCGGCCGGCCGCAGTTCTCCGCGGTGCTCGAATGTTCCGCGGCGGCAAGGGAACTCGGTGCGCACGTGTGGGCCGACGGCGGTGTTCGGCATCCGCGCGACGTGGCGCTGGCGCTGGCCGCGGGTGCCTCCAACGTGATGATCGGCTCGTGGTTCGCCGGGACCTACGAGTCCCCCGGTGACCTGATGTTCGACAGCGACGGCCGGCCGTACAAGGAGAGCTACGGCATGGCCTCCAAGCGCGCGGTGGCCGCCCGCACCAGCGCCGACAGCGCCTTCGACCGCGCCCGAAAGGCACTGTTCGAGGAGGGCATCTCCACCTCCCGGATGGCGGTCGACCCCAACCGGGGCGGCGTCGAGGACCTACTCGACCACATCACCTCGGGCGTACGCAGCACCTGCACGTACGTCGGGGCCCGGAACCTGGCCGAACTGCACGACAAGGTCGTGCTCGGGGTGCAGTCCGCCGCCGGCTTCGCCGAGGGACATCCGCTGCCCGCGGGGTGGTGAGCGGGCGCTCGGTTAGGATGGGAGCCCACGTCACGTCGAGGGAGAGGCACCGAGTTGGGTTGCGGCAGTCCTGCGCCGCAGGCACCCCTGGACCAGGGCCTGGACCAGGTCGGCGCACCGCTCACCGAACCCGACGAACCGTCCTCTAGCGGGCCGGGCCGCGAACACCGCGGACCCGGCTGTCCCTCCGGAGTTCTGCGATGACCGGCTGGTGGACCGTGCTGAGCGTGCTGGCCATCCTGTTCCTCACCGCCGGCACCGCGCTGTTCGTCGCCGCCGAGTTCTCGCTGACCGCGCTGGAACGCAGCACCGTCGACGCCAATGCCCGCACTGGCGACCGGCGCGACCACTTCGTCCAGCGGGCCCACCGCACCCTGTCCTTCCAGCTGTCCGGCGCGCAGCTCGGCATCTCGATCACCACCCTGGCCACCGGTTATCTGGCCGAACCGGTGGTCGCCCGGTTCCTGCGGCCCGGCCTGGACGCCCTCGGCCTGCCGCCGGGACTGGCCGGCGGGCTGGCGCTGGCCGGTTCGCTGCTGATCGCCACCTCGCTGTCGATGGTGTTCGGCGAGCTGGTGCCCAAGAACCTTGCGATCGCCCACCCCGTGCCCACCGCCCGGGCCACCGCCGGACCGCAGCTGCTGTTCTCCCGGATCTTCACCCTGGCCATCCGGGCCACCAACGGCACCGCCAACTGGATCCTGCGCCGAATGGGCATCGAGCCGGCCGATGAGCTGGCCTCGGCACGCACTCCCGCCGAACTGGTCTCTCTGGTGCGCAACTCGGCGCGCAGCGGATCGCTCGACGAGGACACCGCGAAACTGGTGGACCGCTCGCTGCAGTTCGGCGAACGCACCGCCGAGGAGCTGATGACCCCGCGCTCCAAGATCGAGGTGCTGCAGGCCGACGACACCGTCGCCGACCTGGTCGCGGCCACTACCGAAACCGGCTTCTCCCGCTTCCCCATCGTCGCCGGCGACCTCGACGAAACCATCGGAATAGTGCACGTCAAACAGGTGTTCGAGGTCCCGCCGGCGCAGCGGTCCAGCACCCGGCTGGCCACCTTGGCCCGGCCCGTCCCGGTGGTGCCGTCCACGCTGGACGGCGATGCGGTGATGTCGCAGGTCCGGGCCAACGGGTTGCAGACCGCCCTGGTGGTCGACGAGTACGGCGGCACCGCGGGCATGGTCACCGTGGAGGACCTCATCGAGGAGATCGTCGGCGACGTGCGCGACGAACACGACGACGCCACCCCGGACGTTATCCGGGCCGGTAATGGCTGGCAGGTCTCCGGGCTGCTGCGCACCGACGAGGTGGCCGAGGAGACCGGGTTCCGCGCCCCCGACGGCGAGTACGAGACCATCGGCGGGCTGGTGCTGGCCGAACTCGGCCACATTCCCGAGGCGGGTGAGTCCGTCGAGCTGACCGAGTTCGATCCCGACGGTGACCCCGAGCATCCGGTGCGCTGGCTGGCCACCGTCACGGCGATGGACGGCCGCCGCATCGACCTGCTCGACCTGACCGAGCTGGGCCCGCGCGGCCCGACCGACCGGGGGCGGCGCTAGATGGGCACCGACATCCTGGGCGTGCTGCTGACCGCGGTCCTCCTCGGCGCCAACGCGTTCTTCGTGGGTTCGGAGTTCGCGCTGATCTCGGCGCGCCGGGACCGGCTGGAGGCGCTGGCCGAACAGGGCAAGAAGAGCGCGGTGACGGTCATCCGCGCCGGTGAACGGCTCTCGCTGATGCTGGCCGGCGCACAGCTGGGCATCACGATCTGTTCCATTCTGCTCGGCCGCGTCGGCGAGCCGGCCGTCGCGCACCTGCTGGAGAAGCCGTTCGACCTGGTGGGCATCCCGGACGCCCTGCTGCACACGGTGTCCTTTCTGGTCGCGCTGGGTCTAGTCGTGCTGCTGCACGTGCTGCTCGGCGAGATGGTGCCCAAGAACATCGCCATCGCCGGGCCGGAACGCACCGCGATGCTCCTGACCCCGCCGTACCTGGTCTATGTGCGGGCGGTGCGGCCGTTGATCGCCTTCTACAACTGGTGCGCGAACATCACGCTGCGGGCGCTGCGGGTGGAGCCCAAGGACGAACTCGAGGTAACCGTGTCCACGGTCGAGCTCTCCGAGATGATCGCCGAATCGGTGTCCGAGGGGCTGCTGGATCCCGAGGAGCACACGCGACTGACCAGGGCGCTGCAGATCACCGAGCGCACCGTTGCCGACGTCGCGCTGCCGCTGCACGAGATCCGGGCGGTCCCGGTGGCCGGGACCGGGCTGGGTCCCACCATCGGCGCCGTCGAACAGGCGCTGGTCCAGACGGGTTACAGCCGGTTCCCGGTGGCCGACGTCGACGGCCGTTACATCGGCTACCTGCACATCAAGGACGTCCTGGCCCTCGGCGACGACCCCGGCGCCGTTGTCGACCGCGCAATGGTCCGCCCGCTGCCGCAGGTCGAATCGCGCATGTCGCTGCCCGATGCGCTGTCCCACATGCGGCGCAACAACAGCCACCTGGCCCTGGTCACGGGACCGATGGAGCAGTCGGGCCCCGCCGCGGCGCCCGGGCTGCCGCCGATCGTGGCGGTGGTCGCGCTGGAGGACCTGGTCGAGGATCTGGTCGGGACCGTGCGCGATGGGACGCACCGTGTCTGAGCAAGTGCTCGGCGCCGACGATTGGCAGCATCGGGCAGCCGCGCACCGGAATCGGGCCGACACCCTGCTGGCGCTGACCCGACCGGACACCGCGGCGCACCCGGTTTGGGATTTCCTGTTCACCTACTACAGCGTCCGGCCCGGACAGCTGACCTGCTGGCATCCCGGCTACGGCGTCGTCCTGGCCGGTGGGCAGGCCCGCCGCCACTACCTGGGCCGCACCGGTTACGCCGAGCATCCCGACGGCGTCACCGTCGCGGGCGATCACCTGGCCAAACGTGCCGCCACGGTCGAGTTCGTCGGGCGGCTGCTGGCAGCCACCGCAGCCCGGCCGGCGCAGCTGAACTGCTTCGGCATGCACGAGTGGGCCATGGTCTACCGCAGCGCCCACGTCCGCCACGATGCGGTGCCGCTGCGGCTGGGTGCGGCCGGCACGGACGCGGTGGTCGAGTCCCCCATGTTCACGCCGTTGCGCTGCACCCATTTCGACGCGTTCCGGTTCTTCACCGATGCGGCGGCGCCGCGCAACGCCGCACGTCTGACCCGCGAATCGCAGGTCGGCAGCGAGCAGCCCGGCTGCCTGCACGCCAACATGGACCTGTTCAAGTGGGCGATCAAGCTGGGTCCACTGTTGCCTTCCGAGCTGGTGCTGGATTGTTTCGAGCTGGCCGGGTCGGCGCGCGAACTCGACATGGCCGCCAGCCCTTACGACCTGTCCCGCTACGGGTACGCCCCGATCAAGGTCGAGGAAGCGGCGGGCCGGGCGGAGTATGCGCGCCGCCAGAGTGAGCTCGCACACCGTGCCGCCGCGCTGCGCCGGGAGTTGCTGACCCGGTGCCATATATTGGTGCGGGCCGATCGCGGCACGACCCGTCGCGGCACCCCGGTGCGCCACCCAGCCGCACATCCCGGGAACAGCCCGACCTGGAGCGCGCCGCCATAGCTCTGTGCGCTCTTTGCCGGGCCTAGGATTGATCGACTGCCACCCCGCCGGGCCAGAGGAGGAAACAATGACCGACCGCGTCGTCGTCGGCGATCTGCGGGTCGCCCCGGTGCTCTACGACTTCATCACCAATGAGGCGCTGCCGGGCACCGGTATCGACCCGGAAACCTTCTGGTCCGGCGTGGACAAGGTGATCGCGGATCTGACCCCGCAGAACGAGGCGTTGCTGGCCCGTCGTGATGAACTTCAGGCCCAGATCGACAAGTGGCACCGGCATCACGTCCTCGAACCGGTCGATCCGCTGGCCTACCAGGCATTTCTGACAGAGATCGGGTACCTGCTGCCGCAGCCGGACGCCTTCACCATCACCACGTCCGGGGTGGATCCCGAGATCACCTCGATGGCCGGCCCGCAGCTGGTGGTGCCCGTCCTGAACGCCCGATTCGCGCTCAACGCCGCGAATGCCCGCTGGGGTTCGCTGTACGACGCGCTGTACGGCACCGACGTGATCCCGGAGACCGACGGCGCCGAGAAGGGCACGAGCTACAACCGGGTCCGGGGCGACCTGGTGATCGCGTACGGGCGCCGGTTCCTGGATGCCGTCGCGCCGCTGGAGTCCGGGACCTGGGCCGACGTGACGGGTCTGAGAGTGGCCGACGGACAGCTCGAAGTGACGCTCGGCGACGAGAGCACCGGATTGACGGATCCCGCGCGGTTCGCCGGGTACAGCGGGGACCTCGGTTCACCGGCCTGGTCGGTGCTGCTGGTCAACCACGGTCTGCACGTCGAGATCGAGATCGACCCGGAATCCCCCGTCGGATCGACCGATCGGGCCGGCATCAAGGACCTGGTGCTCGAATCGGCGATCACCACGATCATGGACTTCGAGGACTCGGTCGCCGCGGTGGACGCCGACGACAAGGTGCTCGGGTACCGGAACTGGCTGGGGCTCAACCGCGGTGACCTGTCCGAAGAGGTCAGCAAGGGCGACAAGACGTTCACCCGCACGCTCAACGCCGACCGCACCTACGCCACGCCGGACGGCGAGTCCGAGCTGACGCTGCCGGGTCGCAGCCTGCTGTTCGTGCGCAACGTCGGGCACCTGATGACCAACGACGCCATCGTCACGCTCGACGCGAACGGCGCCGAGGTCGAGGTGCCCGAGGGCATCCAGGACGCCCTGTTCACCAGCCTGATCGCGCTGCACGGCCTGAAGGAATCCGACGAGAACGGTCCCCTGACCAACAGCCGGACCGGCTCGATCTACATCGTCAAGCCCAAGATGCACGGCCCCGACGAGGTCGCCTTCACCTGCGAGCTGTTCAGTCGCGTCGAGGACGTCCTGGGGCTGCCCGAGGCCACCCTCAAGGTCGGCATCATGGACGAGGAGCGGCGCACGTCGGCCAACCTGCGGGCCTGCATCAAGGCCGCTCCCGACCGGGTGGTGTTCATCAACACCGGCTTCCTGGACCGCACCGGCGACGAGATCCACACCTCGATGGAGGCCGGGCCGATGGTGCGCAAGGGCATCATGAAGAGCCAGCCCTGGATCCTGGCCTACGAGGACGCCAACGTCGACGCCGGACTGGCCGCGGGGCTGTCCGGCCGCGCCCAGATCGGCAAGGGCATGTGGGCCATGCCCGATCTGATGGCCGACATGGTGGCGCAGAAGATCACCCAGCCACGGGCCGGCGCCACCACCGCGTGGGTGCCGTCACCGACGGCGGCCACCCTGCACGCGCTGCACTACCACCAGGTCGACGTCGCCGCTGTGCAGCAGGAGCTGGCGGGCAAGACGCGCACCACTCTCGACGAACTGCTGACGATCCCGCTCGCCGATACGTCGCTGACCTGGGCTCCCGACGAGATCCGCGAAGAGGTCGAGAACAACTGCCAGTCGATCCTGGGGTACGTCGTGCGCTGGATCGACCAGGGTGTCGGCTGCTCCAAGGTGCCCGACATCCACGATGTCGCCCTGATGGAAGACCGTGCGACGCTGCGCATCTCGAGCCAGCTGCTGGCCAACTGGCTGCGCCACGGGGTGATCACCCCCGAGGTGGTGCGCGCCGGTCTCGAACGCATGGCGCCGGTGGTCGACCGGCAGAACGCCGGGGATCCGGCCTACCTGCCGATGGCCCCGGACTTCGACTCGAGCATCGCGTTCAGGGCGGCCGAGGAGCTCATCCTGCAGGGTGCGGCGCAGCCGAACGGGTACACCGAGCCGATCCTGCATCGGCGCCGCCGGGAGTTCAAGGCGGCCCAGAACGGACAGAGCGCGACCACCGACAACAACTAGGCAGCCCGCAACAGCTAATTCGCCGGGTTCGGCGAGCACGAGGCCCGGCGGCAACTAGACAGAGGGAGTCATGGGCAGGCACAGCATTCCCGATCCAGACGAGGCCGGGGACCTGTATGGCGACCGACCGGATGCCACCGACTCCCGGGATACCGGGGGCCTGGATGCTGGTCCGCCCACCGGCGGACACCGCACGCTGAGTGAATGGACCGGCAGCCACCGCGTGGTGGCCCCGCAGCGGCGCGGGGTCAGCCCGGCCGTCATCGCGGCGCTGGTCGCCGTGGTGGCGCTGGTCGGCGGTGTCGTCCTGTGGCGATTCTTCGGGGACGCGCTGTCGAACCGCTCCAACTCGGGTGCGGACCGCTGCCTCGGGGGCCAGGCGAAGGTCGCCGTGGCGGCGGATCCGGCCATCGCGGACACCTTGTCGGGATTCGCCAAGTCGTTCAACCAGACCGCTGGACCGGTCGGCGACGAGTGCGTGCTGGTCAGCGTCACGGCGGCCGATTCGACCGCCGTGATCAACGGGTTGCAGGGGCCTTGGCCTGGGAATTTGGGTGAAAAACCAGCGGTGTGGATCCCCGGCAGCTCGGTTTCGGTGGCCCGTCTGCAGGCTGCCGCCGGGCCGGGCATCGTCAGCTCGTCCCATTCGGTGGCCACCTCCCCGCTGCTGCTCGCGGTCCGGCCAGACCTGGAGTCAGCGCTGTCCGAACAGAACTGGACGACATTGCCGGCACTGCAGAACGACCAGGGATCACTGGACCAACTGGGCATGCGTGGCTGGGGCACGCTGCGCCTCGCGGTGCCCACCGAGGGCGCCAGTGACGCGGCAAACCTGCTGGCAGAGGCCGTGGCGTCGGCGTCGGCGCCCTCGGGTGCGCCCGCCACCGACGGCATCGGTGCGGTCACGGCGCTGCTCGCCGGCCAACCGGAGCTGGACGGTCCCGCGCTGGACACGGCCATGAAGGCGCTGCTCAACGGTGGGACCGACGGTGGGGCCAACGGTGATGCTGCCGCGGCGCCCGTGCACGCCGTGGCGGTCACCGAGCAGCAGCTGTTCACGCGGGCGAGCGGGACACCCGCACTGGCCGGCTGGCGGCCGTCGGGCCCGGTGCCGGTGGCCGACTTCCCGGCAACCCTGCTGGCCGGCGACTGGGTGAGCCAGGAACAGGCCAGTGCCGCCAGTGAATTCGAACGTTTCCTGCGCAAGCCCGAACAGCTGGCGCAGCTGGCGAAGGCCGGCTTCCGGACGGAGGGCAATACCCCGCCCGCCAACGACGTGGTCGGTTTCGCGCCACTGCCGGCCACGTTGTCGGTCGGCGACGATTCGGTCCGGGTCTCGGTGGCCGGAACTCTGGCCCCTCCCGGCAGCGCGCACACCACCTCGATCATGCTGGATCGGTCCCTGGACCTGGCGCCGGTGGTCGCTGCGCTCAACACTCGTATCGCCACCCTCCCGCCGGCTTCGGCAGTGGGCCTGACCAGCTTCAATGGCTCGGCCAGTGCCAGCACGGTAGGCGTGGGGCCACTGTCCGATCAGGTGGACGGGCAACCGCGCGGAGCGGCCCTGGCGGCCGCGCTGGGCGAGTTGACGCCCGGCGGCGGCGGCGCGGTGTCCTTCACGACGCTGCGCAATGTGCTGGCCGACGCGCAGACCAACTTCCGGCCGGGTCAGCCGAACTCGGTGCTGGTCATCACCTCCGGACCGCACACCGACCAGTCCCTGGGCGCCGAGGGCCTGCAGGATCTCGTCCGGTCCAGTGCCGATCCGGCCCGCCCGATCGCGATCGACGTGATCAATGTCGGCGACGATCCCGACCGCCCCACCTGGGAGGCCGTCGCGCAGCTCAGTGGTGGGACGTACCAGAACGTGCCGGCCTCGGACTCGCCCGACTTCGTGAAGGCGCTCGACGCCATGCTCTCCTGACCGCCGCCACCTGCGGGGCGGCGCGATCATAGGACACCTGCATCAGCATTCCGTTTTGCCACGCCGGTAACTTCTGTCGATTTTTCCCCTTTGGTCTCCCTAATCCCAGATAACGCTTTAGTCTCAGTTCTGTGACTGTTGTGTCAGGAGAGGCCTGGGTGGCCGGCGCGGCGAAAAAATGCGTCGTTGCGCTCATCGGAGTTCTCGCAGCGATCGCCATTTACGTCATCGCGGCGGCGATATTGCACTCACCGCAGACCGCCGACCGGGCGACTCCCGAACTGACGATGCCGGTGCGGCTGATGTCGAACGAATCGGACCTGGCCGGCGGCGATAACTGCGCCGACCCGGCCGCGCTGGCCGCCGGGCAGGCGACCTGCGCGTCCGGCAACGCGCGGTCGACCACCGATCCGAGCGCCGGCTTTATGTTGATCGGCGACGGCGGCCTGCTCTGGGGCAACGGCCTGGACGGACTCGTCATCGATCCGACCTGCACCGCCCGGTGCAACGGCGGGAACGCCGGCTTCTTCGGCGGCAACGGTGGTAACGGCGCCTACGGCGGCAACGGCGGCAACGCCTGGTTCACGGGCGACGGCGGCAACGGCGGCAACGGCGTCGACGCCGTCTACGACCCGGTCACCGGCCAGTTGATCTCGGCGGCCATCAACGGTGGTCGCGGCGGCGACGGCGGCCTGATGTCCGGCAGCGGCGGCACCGGCGGCAACGGCGGCAACGACCTCAATTACGGCACCGCCACCAAGGGCGCCACCGCCGGCGACGGCGGGACCGGCGGTGCCAGCGGCATCTACGGCGGGAATGCCGGGGCCGGTGGCAACGGCGGTAACGCATACGCGGCCACCGGAAACGCGACCGCCGGCGACGGCGGCGACAGCGGGTCACGCATCTCCGACCTCAACCTGGGCGGTAACAGCGGCGGCGGCGGCAACGGCGGCAACGCGATCGCCGTCAACGGCGATGCGATCGGCGGCGACGGCGGTGACGGCGGGATGGGCAAGTGGCACGAGGCCAAGCCCGGCGGCAACGGCGGCAATGCAATGGTGATCGGAAGCGGCGATGCCTACGGTGGTGGCGGCGGTTCTGGCGGAACGGTTTTCGCCGGTACGGGCAGTAACGGCGGCTCCGGCGGCGACGCCATGACCGTGAACGGCAACGCCGCCGGCGGCCGGGGCGGCGACGGCGGCCTGGTGGTCTCGCTGGGTGATGCCGGCGACGGCGGCGACGGCGGCGACGCGGTCGGTACCGGGACCGTGACCGGCGGCGCCGGCGGAACGGGCGGCATCGGCGGTGGGATGGTCAGCGGCGACGGCGGCGACGGCGGGAACGGCGGCAACGCCACCGGCGGAACGACCGTCGTCGGCGGACGCGGTGGCGACGGCGGCTACGGCGGCTTCATCGGGACGGGAACCGGCGGTCAGGGCGGCAAGGGCGGTGACATCGCGTCGACGCGGACGGGCACATCGCACTCCAGCAGCGGCAGCGGCGTGGTCTCCGACGACAGCACCAGCTCCTCCACCGGCACCTCCAAGGCGGGCAACGGCGGCAACGGCGGGATCGGCGGCCTGGTCGGCGGCAACGGCGGCAACGGCGGCGACGGCGGCGCGGCGTCCACCGGGACACCGAACAGCGGCGGCACCGGCGGTACGGGCGGCAACGGCGGGATCGGCGGGTCCACCGGCAAGGCGGGCGACAACGGATGACCTCGAACGAGGCCCGTTACCGCCCGCGGCACGCCCTGCCGACGCGAGGTTCCGTCCGGTACGTCGTCGTTGGGCAGAACGTCGTTGGGCAGAACGTCGTTGGGGAGGATGCCGAGCGCCCGGCTCCTCCACAGCTCGTGCGGTGTGTCGCCGTCGGGGTCGCCAGTCAGGAGCCGATGCGCATCGTCGTCAGGCGAACGCCTCCACCGGCGGGCACGAGCACACCAGGTTCCGGTCGCCATAGGCGCCGTCGATGCGCCGCACCGGCGGCCACACCTTCGGGCGGTAGCCCTTGCCCAGCGGGTACGCCGCCTCCTCACGGGTGTACGGGTGCTCCCACTTCTCGACCAACAGCGAGTCGGCCGTGTGGGGCGCTCCCCGCAGCGGGTTGTCCTCCAGCGGCCACTGGCCCGAGCCGACCTTGTCGATCTCGCCGCGAATGGCGATCATCGCCTCGCAGAACGCATCCACCTCGGCCAGACTCTCGCTCTCGGTGGGCTCCACCATCAGCGTGCCGGCCACCGGGAAGCTCATCGTCGGCGCGTGGAAACCGTAGTCCGCCAGCCGTTTTGCCACGTCATCCACCGTGACGCCGGTCGCCTTGGTGATCGCGCGCAGGTCCAGGATGCACTCGTGGGCCACCATTCCGTTCTCCCCGGTGTAGAGCACCGGGTAGTACTCGTCGAGGCGACGGGCGATGTAGTTGGCCGAGGCGATCGCGGTCAGCGTGGCAGCGCGTAGCCCCGTCGCGCCCATCATCCGGATGTACATCCAGGTGATCGGCAGGATCGACGCCGACCCGTAGGGCGCCGACGAAACCGGGTGCCCCTTCGGGAGTTCGGGCGCCAGCGGATGGCCGGGCAGGAACTCGGCCAAGTGGGCGCGCACCGCCACCGGTCCGACGCCCGGACCCCCGCCACCGTGCGGGATGCAGAACGTCTTGTGCAGGTTGAGGTGACTGACGTCGCCGCCGAACTTGCCGGGCCGGGCGAGCCCGACCAGGGCGTTGAGGTTGGCGCCGTCGACGTAGACCTGTCCGCCGGCGTCGTGCACGGCCGCACAGATGTCGGCGACGTCGTGCTCGTACACGCCGTGGGTGGACGGGTAGGTGATCATGATCGCCGACAGGTCGGCGGCGTGCTCGGCCACCTTGGCCCGCAGGTCGTCCAGGTCGACGTCGCCGTTCTCCCGGCACGCCACCACCACCACCCGCATCCCGGCCAGTGCGGCGGAGGCCGCGTTGGTGCCGTGCGCGCTCGACGGGATCAGGCAGACGTCGCGGTGCGTGTCGCCGCGGGCGGCGTGGTAGTCCGCGATGGCCAGCAGTCCGGCGTACTCCCCCTGCGAGCCGGCGTTGGGCTGCAGTGAGATTGCGTCGTAGCCGGTCAGCCCGGTCAGCCAGGTTTCCAGATCGGAGATCATCCGCCGTAGGCCCGGGGTGTCGGTCGGCGGGGAGAACGGGTGCTGACGGGAGAATTCCGGCCAGGTGACCGGTTCCATCTCGGCGGCGGCGTTGAGTTTCATGGTGCATGAGCCCAGCGGGATCATCGTGCGGTCCAGCGCCAGATCCTTGTCGGCCAGCGCGCGCAGGTAGCGCATCATGGCGGTCTCGGTCCGGTGGCTGGTGAACGCGGGGTGGGTGAGGAACCGAGAAGTTCGGGCGGTCGGGCCGTCGTGCGCGCAGGTCCGGCCCTCGGGGTCCGTCGGCGCCGGCACCCCGAACACGTCGAGCACCGCGGCCACCTGCGCCGCCGTGGTGGCCTCGTCGCAGGCCACCGACACGTGGTCGGCGTCCACCCGCCACAGGTTGATGCCGCGCTCGGCGGCGGCGGCCACCACGGCGTCGGCGCGGCCGGGCACCCGGGCCAGGACGGTGTCGAAGTACGTGTCGTGCACCAGTGCGTCACCGAGCGCGGTGGCGATCTCCTCGGCGTGGCCGTGCACCCGGCGGGCGATCGCGGTCAGGCCGTCGGCACCGTGGTAGCTGGCGTACATGGCGGCCATCACGGCCAGCAGCACCTGCGCCGTGCAGATATTGGAGGTGGCCTTGTCCCGGCGGATGTGCTGCTCGCGGGTCTGCAGCGTCAGCCGGTAGGCGGGGTTCCCGTCGGAGTCCACCGAGACACCCACCAGGCGGCCCGGCAGCTGCCGGGCATGCTTGGTGGGCACGCACAGGTATCCGGCATGCGGACCGCCGAATCCCATTGGCACGCCGAATCTCTGGGCGCTGCCGAACGCGACGTCAGCGTCGATCTCGCCGGGCGGGGTGACCACCGTCATGGCCAGTAGGTCCGCGCCGACAGCCACCAGGGCGCCGCGCTCGTGGGCGTCGGAGACCAAGTTCGTCCAGTCCACGAGCCGGCCGCTGGCGCCGGGCAGCTGGACGATGACACCGAAGAAGTCGCCGTCGGGCAGACCCTCGCGCAGATCGGCGGTCACGATCTCGATGCCCAGCGGTTGGGCTCGGGTGGCCAGCACCGCCGCGGTCTGGGCGAAGACGTCGACATCAACGGCCAGCCGGTTGCTCTTGGACTTGCTGGCCCGCTGCATCAGCGTCATCGCTTCGGCGGCCGCCGTGCCCTCGTCGAGCATCGAGGCGTTGGCCAGTTCGAGGCCGGTCAGGTCGGCGACCATGGTCTGGAAGTTCAGCAGCGCCTCCAGGCGGCCCTGGCTGATCTCGGGCTGGTACGGCGTGTAGGCCGTGTACCAGGCGGGGTTCTCCAGGATGTTGCGCAGGATCACCGGTGGGGTCAGCGTGTCGTAGTAGCCCTGCCCGATCATCGACACGGCCACGGCGTTCGACGCGGCCAGCGCACGCAGCTCGGCCAGTGCCTCGTGTTCGGACACCGGATCGGGCAGTTCGGCCATGCCGGGCGCGCGGCCGGTGTCTTCCAGCGCATCCAGGATGTTGGCGGGAAGCGCCTTGGCGGCAAGCTCGTCCAGTGAGGCGACGCCGATCACCTCGAGCATGGTCGCGACGTCGGCGGCATCCGGGCCGATGTGGCGGTCGGCGAAGTTCTGCTCGGGCACGGGGACTCCTCAGCGGGGCAGGCGGAACTACTCCTCCCCCTCTGTCGTCCACCCGCGACCGGGCGCCTGAGAGATTCGGCCCGGGTCAGCGGGCCTTTCCCCATGGGCGGGTGGCCCCCCGAAGGTCCTGGGGTCCACCGCTTTCCAGAGGCATCGGGGCCGAGCGCGGTCCGGGGGCCTGAGAGGTTGACGGAGAGGTGTTGCTCCTTCGGCGTCCGTGACTGGCGATCACGGAACTCTCCCGCGGGCGGGCGATGCGCCGTTCAGCTTACCCTCCGGCGCCGTTCGTTCCTCGCGTCACCTGCGTCGGCGCGACGGCAGCGTCGATTCAGCCGATCTTGCGGTCGCGATGCTTGCGCCGCGAGGCGAGCTCGTCCTCCGGCGCGGCGATCGACTCGCCGCCGTCGGCGCGTTCACCCGGGAAGTCGGCGATGGTGCCGGTCAGCTCCCGCATCGCGCCGGACACCGCGATCCCGAACACACCCTGCCCGCCCTGCAGCAGGTCCACGACTTCTTCGGCGGACGTGCACTCGTAGACCGTGGTGCCGTCGGAGAACAGGGTGATGTTGGCCAGGTCCTCGACGCCACGCCGGCGCAGGTGATCGACCGCCACCCGGATGTTGTGCAGCGAGATGCCGGTGTCGAGGAGTCGCTTGACGATCTTGAGGACCAAGATGTCCTTGAAGGAGTACAGCCGCTGGCTGCCCGAGCCGGCCGCGCCGCGGATCGACGGAACGACCAGCGAGGTGCGGGCCCAGTAGTCGAGCTGGCGATAGGTGATGCCCGCGATCTGGCACGCGCTGGGCCCGCGGTATCCGATGAGTTCGTCGGGAACGGAATCGTCGGGGAACAGACCGGGTTGCACCGGCCCCTGCGCGATGTCGGGCTCGAGGGAAGAGTCGGTGCTTTCGCCGTTAAGGTCCAGCTGCTCCTGCCGTGGCTGCTCGCCCACCCCAGATTCCTCTCGCCGAGTGTTCAAGAGCATACGCTCTCGTCCGGTCGCCGGGAGTGCGCCGGCCCCAACTTCTCGCTTCCCAGTATCGCCCGATTTCCGGCTCTGCCCGACAGGTGCCGGGCGTGTCGAATGCCGGATGACCAGTTGAGACGGTTCCGTAACATTCGCGGCGGCAACCCGCAGGTCAGGTGGCCTTGAAATCGTCGGGCGAGATGGTGTCGAGAAATTCCTTGAACTTCTCGACCTCGTCCTCGCGGACCGTGCCTGATGCCTCTTCGTCGGACTCGTCGGGGATCAGCAGGCCGGCCTCGGCCAGCACCGCCTCCTCGACATAGATCGGTACGCCCATCCGCAGTGCGATGGCCACCGAGTCCGACGGCCGCGCGGACACGGTGATGTCCTGGTCGAAAACCAGATCCGCGTAGAAGGTGCCCTCCTGCAGATCGACGATCCGGACCTCCTTGAGCGAATGCCCGAGGGCGGCAATCAGATCGCGGATGAGGTCGTGGGTCAGCGGCCGGGCCGGCTCCACACCCTGCTGTTCGAGTGCGATGGCGGCGGCCTCGGACTGCCCGATCCAGATGGGCAGATAGCGATCGCCGTTGGATTCCCGCAGCAGCAGGACCGGCTGACTCTGAGGTGGTTCGACGCGGATCCCGACGACACGAACTTCACCCATCAGTGTTGCCCCTCCGAAGGCTGCGGCGAACTGACTCCAACTCTAGCCCTCACCGGTTCAGCACGTCGCGGACGGCCGACTTGATCAACGATGTGTGCAGGGTGATCGCCAGTGTGGCCACCTCGCGTGCGAGGTCGTCGGCGCGATCCCGCGCGCCGACCTTGTCGGTCTTGACCAGCGGTCCGGCGATCTGGGCGATCAGATCCGACTGCCGGTCGGCCGCCGACCGGAAGGCCCGCAGGTGCCGCGGCTCCACGCCGTAATCGGCCAGCGCCTGAGCGCACTGCGCGATCACCACCGCGTGCTCGTCGAAGTAGGCCGCCCCGCCGCCCTTGCTCACCGGCGTGATGATGCTGTTGCGCAGCAGCGCGTTGAGCAGATCCGCACCCACCCCGGACTGCTGCAGGAGATCGTCGCGGCTCAACCGGACCCGCGCGGCGGCGACGGCCGGCGCGCCCGGGCTGTCGGGGTCGGGCACCAGGCGCGGGGTGCCGTAGGCCGATGCCGGCACCGGCAGCTCACCGTCGGGCAGGGCGTCGAGCTGGGCCTTGATGACCTTCAGGGGCAGGTACTGGTCGCGCTGGGCGGTCAGGACGAAGCGCAGCCGCGCGCAGTCGTAGGCGGTGAATCGGCGATACCCCGACCCGGTGCGTTCGGGTGTGATCAGACCTTCGGCCTCCAGGAACCTGATTTTGGAGACGGAGACGTGATCCGGGAAATCGGGCAGCAGCAGGTCGAGGACCGCTCCGATGGACATCCCGGCGAACTCGGGAGTATCGGGGGCCGTCACTAGCTGCCTGGGCCGCCGTCGTCGGTGCGCGGCCCGGTCAGGAACACCAGCCGGAACTTGCCGATCTGCACCTCGTCGCCGTTGGCCAGGACGGCCGAGTCGACGGGTTCGCGGTTGACGTAGGTGCCGTTCAGGCTGCCCACGTCGACGACCTGGAATTCGCCGGTTTCCAAGCGGAACTCGGCGTGCCGGCGGCTGACCGTGACGTCGTCGAGGAAAATGTCGCTGTCGGGGTGGCGACCCGCCGAGGTGCTGGCCTGATCGAGCAGGAACCGCGATCCCGCGTTGGGTCCGCGCTTGACGACCAGCAGGGCCGAACCGACCGGCAGTCCTTCAACACCCGAGACGGCGCTCTCCGATCCGGTCGACGGCGGGGTGTCGAGCTCGTTGAGGAAGTCGGCGCGGAACACCGATGTCGTCTCAACGGTGACCTCGTCGGAACTGTCCTTGTCCGTCACACCTGGCTCCTCACTTGGCTGCTATGGCAGCGTCTCCAGCATCCCCTGGCACCCTTGGTCTCCAGTGCCCGCCCCGCACTCGCCGTTCCTTCGACCGTACCGTGTGACCGGCGTTCAGTGGTGGTGATCGCGGCCGGTAGGAACCCTAACAATCCGGTCACTCGGTCAGGGATGCCTGGTAGGCGTCCGGATCGAGCAGTGCGGTCAGGTCGTCGTCGAGGGTGCCGCCGTCGATCCGCAGGTCCACCAACCAGCCCTCGCCGTAGGGATCGGAGTTCACCAGATCCGGGCTGCCCTCCAGATCTTCGTTGATGGCAACCACTTTCGCCGACAGCGGCGCGTAGAGGTCCGACACCGACTTGGTGGACTCCACCTCGCCGAAGGTCTCGCCGGCGGTCAGCACGGCACCGACCTCGGGCAGTTGCACGAACACCACGTCGCCCAGCGCGGACTGCGCGAAATCGGTGATCCCCACGCGCACGGTGTCGTCTCCGGTGCGGCGCACCCACTCGTGCTCGCTGGTGTAGAGCAGTTCGGACGGTACTTCGCTCACGGTGGTCTGGCTCCTATACAAACGGGGTGGAACGAGCTACTTGACGGGCTGAGCGTATTGGCGGGGTTTCGGTTGCCGCAAGGTGGTGACGTCGACCCGCTGCGACTGCTGCACCGTCATGGTGCCACCGACCCGCTCGACGCTGTCGACCGCGCCGCCGGGGATGTTCATCGCCGCGGCAAGTGTCGGTGGATCACCAATGGCCAGAACGGAATACGGCGGCGACAGCGTCATGCCGTCCATCTGCAGCGCACCGGGCCGGCCCACCACCCAGGAGTCGACCCCGATCCGGACCGATTGGGAGCCGTCGTGGATCTCGATCGCCTCGGCCCCCGCGGCACGCAGTTCGTTGACGACGTCGAGCATCGTTTCGGGTGCCACGCCACCGGCCGGATCGGCGATGCTGATCGTCACGCCCGGTCCGGTGGCGGCGACGGTGCCGATCAGGATCGACAATGCACCCAGCCGGGCGCGCGCATTATCCACAGCCGCCTGATCGGAGGTGCCGGCGGCCTGCAGTGTCGCCAATTGGCGTTGCAGGTCGCCGACTTCGGCATTCAGTGCGGCTTCGCGCTGCTGCAGGGATCCGAGCAGGGCCAGCAGGTCGGCCGGGCGCGCCGTGTCCAGGGCGTCGCCGGATTCGGTCTGGCGGACCTGGGTGGCCAGCGCCAGCCCGAGCAGCAGGCACAGCACGACACCCAGCACCGCGAAGACGAGCTGGGAGCGGCGCCTCCGGGGTTCGGGTTGGGACATGTCAGGCCCCGAACAGCCGCCGCCGCAGGGCCGCGGCGTTGCCGAAGATCCGGATGCCGAGCACCACGATGATGGCCGTCGACAGCTGCGTGCCGACGCCGAGCTGGTCGCCGACCCACACGATCAGCGCGGCCACCAGCACGTTGAACACGAACGACACCACGAACACCTTGGCGTCGAAGATGTGCTCGAGATAGGCCCGCAGACCGCCGAACACCGCGTCCAGCGCGGCGACCACCGCGATGGGCAGATACGGCTGCACCACCTCGGGCACGCTCGGGTGGAACACCAGACCCAGCACGATGCCGACCACCAGCGCGGCGATTCCGATCATCGGTCGTCCTCCATCTCAGGATCCGGCCTGCCGGGCGAATTCGACGTCGCGGCCGGCCCCGGCGGGCAGCGTCAGCCCATCGCCGGTGCTGACCGTGACGCCGGCGCCGTAGGACGCCTCGAGCAGCCGCAGCCGGTTCAGCCCCGGGCTGTGTTCGAAGGTGTCCCGCATGGTGTTGGGCGGTCCGATCGCCAGGATGGTGTACGGACTGGTGATCGGATGGTTGTCGACCAGGATGGCGCCGCCGGCCTGCCGGATGGTCACGTTCGGCCCGATCCGGATGCCACCGGCGGACACCGCCTCGGCGCCGCTGGCCCACAGCGAGTTCACCACCAGTTGCAGGTCGCGGTCGAGGATCACCTGCCGGCTGCCGGCCACCCGCTGCTTGGAGACGTCCGAAAGGTCGCGGCCGGCACCGGGATCGGACACGGTCACGGTCAGCCCGGGGCCGATCACCGCGGTGCTGCCAGCGGCGAGGCTGAGCTTGTCCAGGCCGGCCAGCAGGGTGCGGCCCTCGCTGTCGTCGCGCAGCCGGGTGCGGGCCAGGTCGTCGACCTGCCCGGCCAGGGTGTCGCGGTCGCGGGTGAGTCCGTCGGCGTTCTGCTCGGCGGAGCGCACACTGCCGGCCAGCACGCGCTGCGCGCTGGTGAATCCGGGCGCCAGCGCGCGGGCCTGGGCCACCGCGCCGGCGAATACCGCCGCGATCAGCAGCGCCCCGGTAGCCTGCCATAGCCCTTGTGAGATCCCAAGCGGCCGTGTCGATTTCGAGTGCTTCTCGGCCGCCGCGGCGTAGCCGGGATCGAGGTGGTCGGTGAGCAACGACCGCAGCAGCGACGGCACCGGCAGCTTGGTGACCTGGTCGGCCTGCTCGGCGCGCAGCCCGGCATCGGGGTGATGGCCGCCGAACGCGCGGGATTCCGACTGGTCCCGGCTCATCGCGTGACCCGCGGCAGCTCACGCAACACCTTGGTGACCTGCAGGACGTAGAGCACGAATGACCATAGGTACATGTAGATGCCCCAGATCAGGAAGCCCCAACCAAGCGCGCCCACCACCCTGCTCCACATCGCGTCGAACTGGCCCAGCAGGATCAGCGGGAACGCCGACATCAGGGCGAACGTCGCGGCCTTGCCGATGTACGTCACCGGCAGGGCGGTCAGTCCCCGGCTGCGCAGCAGCGGCAACGTGGCCGCCAGCAGGCCGTCGCGAACCAGCAGGACCGCGATGATCCACCACGGGATCATCCCGGCGATCGCCATGGCCACCGGCACCACCACCATGTAGAGCCGGTCGACGGCGGGGTCGAGCAGTTCGCCGAGCCGGGAGTACTGGTCGAGCAGCCGGGCGATCTTGCCATCGGCCCAGTCGGAGGCGCCACTGATCATCAGCACCGCGGTGGCCCAGCCGTAGGCGTGGGTGACCAGCAGCAGGTGGACGAAGACGACGATCAGGACCAGCCGCAGCACCGACAACACATTGGGCACCGTCAACACGCGGTCGCGCGACTGGCCCGGTTGCGCGTCCATGCTGCCCAACCTAGTGCCCGGGCTAGCGGAAGACCCCCGGCAGGCTGAGCACCGAGAGCGTGTCGTCCTGCAGCGGATTGTCGTGCACCATGTACGTCCACGTCGACGTCGGGCGGGCCAGCTTGGACAGGTCGAGATCGAACTCATGGTCGCCGCCGTCCACCAGGTCGGCCGTCTCGAAGGTCTGCTGGGCCGCCTCGACGGCATTGCTGGCCAACGAGCCGAACGCGTCGACGGCCAGGCGGTGGAACTCGTCGAGCGGATTCTGCCGGCCCAGGGCACGCAGGTGGATGCTCTCGCGGATGTCGGCCAGGTAGGCCAGGTGATCGGCCCAGCCGCGATCCAGGTGGTAGAGCATGATCTGGCGGGAGATCCGCTCGAGTTGTTCGGGCGAGAGCCGCTCGCTGAGCGCGTCGGCCCGCTCCGGGGCCAGGGCCTGGAGTTCCTCGTAGGCCGCCGGGGTGGCCAGCAGCTTGTTGCGGCGCTCGACGATGATGGCGCGCTGCTGGGCGATCAGCTGGTTGTACCGCCAGGTGTTGGCGTGGACGTCGAGCAGCTTACCCTCGGCGATGCGCTGGGCGTGGTCGAGCAGCGTCGCGGCCTTGGGACTGACGATGCGGCCGTCTCCCATTTCCTGGTCGGTTTCCATGGACAGCTTGCCCGGATCGAGGTGCGAGACGACAACGTCGTCCTCCCAGCTGGCGAAGAACATCGACGAGCCGGGGTCGCCCTGCCGGCCGGCCCGGCCACGCAGCTGGTTGTCCAGACGCTCGGTGTGGTGCCGTCCCGTACCGACCACGTGCAGTCCGCCGAGCTCGACCACCTCATCATGGCTGGATTCGTCCGAGCCGCCGAGCCGGATGTCGGTGCCGCGACCGGCCATCTGGGTGGATACCGTGACGGCTCCCAGTGCGCCGGCCTCGGCGATGACGGTGGCTTCCTCGGCGTCGTTCTTGGCGTTGAGCACGACGGCGGGAATGCCGCGGCGCAGCAACTTGCGGTGCAGCTCTTCGGATTCGGCCACGTCCTGCGTGCCGACCAGCACCGGGCGGCCGGTGTCGTGCACCTCGGCGATGTGGTCGATGATCCCGTCGATCTTGGCCGCGTCGGTGATGTAGACCCGGTCCTGTTCGTCCTCGCGGATGTTGGGCGTGTTCGGTTCGATCGGCGAGACGCCGAGCGAGTAGAACTGGCGCAGCTGCTCGCCGGCGGCCAGCGCGGTGCCGGTCATGCCGCAGACCGTCGGGTACCGGTTGATCAGCGCCTGCACGGTGATGGTGTCGAGCACCTCGCCGGTCTCGGTGGTCTCGATGCCCTCCTTGGCCTCGACGGCCGCCTGCAGCCCGTCCGGCCAGCGCTGCAGGGTCGCGATGCGGCCGCGTGACGAGTTGATCAGGTGCACGGCGCCGTCGCGGACGATGTAGTGCACGTCGCGCTGGAGCAGCACGTGTGCGTGCAGCGCGACGTTGACCTCGGTGAGGGTGGTAGCGACGTGTTCCTCGGAATAGAGGTCGATTCCGCCCAGCGCCTTCTCGACCTTCTCGGCGCCCGCGTCGGTCAGGTGGATGTTGCGCCGGTCGGCGTCGGCGGCGTAGTCGACCCCGGCAGTCATGTCGCCGACGAGCGCGACGATCTCCAGCCGCGGCTGTTCGCGGTGCGTGGTGCCGGCCAGCACCAGCGGGACCAGCGCCTCGTCGACCATGACGGAGTCGGCCTCGTCGATCAGGGCGACGTCGGGGTTGGGTGACACCAGGTCGTCGACGTCGACCACCAGCTGGTCGCGCAGGACGTCGAACCCGATCTCGTTGACCGAGGCGTAGGTGACGTCGCAGCCGTAGGCCGCGCGGCGTTCTTCGGCCGTCGAGCTCTCGGTGATCCAGCCGACCGTCAGGCCCATGGCCTCGAGCAGCGGCCCCATCCACTCGGCGTCACGGCGGGCCAGGTAGTCGTTGACGGAGATGACGTGGACGTGCCGGCCGCCGAGCGCGTAGCCGGCCGCGGCGATGGCGCCGGACAGCGTCTTGCCCTCACCGGTGGCCATCTCCACGACGTCACCGGCGAGCATCCGCAGCGCCCCCTGCAGCTGCACGTCAAAGGGCCGCAGCGACGTCGTCCGTTCGGCTGCCTCCCGCGCGATCGCCAGGAACTGCGGGATGTCGGCGGATTCGGCCAGTGCGTCCAGGTCCAGGAGTTTGGCGGCCTTGCGGAGCTGTTCGTCGTCGAGCGCGGCGGCCTTGGCCTCGAAGTCGGCCGCCGCGGTAACCTCTTCGGCGGTGCGGGCGCGGTTCTTGTCGGTGCTCGCGCCGAGCAGTTTCCAGAATCGGCCGCTCGTCTTGGGGGTTCGTGCCACAGGACAACGGTACGCGGCCCCGATGGCGGGCTGCATAATCGGCGGGCGCACCGGGAAACCGACGTCGATGTGCTGATCGCCGGGGCGGGTCCGGTGGGTCTGACCGCCGCCATCGAGCTGGCCCGGCACGGGGTCCGGTGTCGCGTCGCCGACCCGGTGACCGCGCCACCGCAGTACGCGAAAGCCGTTGGGGTGCAGTCCCGGACGCTGGAGATCTTCGAGGCCATGGGGGTGCTGCCGGTGCTCGAGAACGTCCCGTTCGCCGGTGTGTTTCTGGCGCAGTACGAGACCGAGCGGATCCTGGCCGGCGAACTGCGTCGGCGCGGCGTCGCGCCGCAGCGCGGTGCGCAAGGCACTCGGGGTCGCGTTCGAGGGCGATGCCGTCGAGGAGAAGTACATGCTCGGCGACATCGAGGTGGACTGGCCCTTCCCCTGCGGCTACGCGGTGCGCGCCATCCACCAGACCGACGGGGCGACCGACGATCTGCTGGTGAGCATCCCGCTGCCCGGCCGCGGCCGGTCGGCGAGGAGGTGGTCGGCCGCACGGTGCGCAACGCGCGGGCGGGTATCGGCGCAGATCCCACCGACCTGGATTTCGTGGTTCGCCGGGAGTCCCAACTGCTGCTGGTCTGGAATTTGGAGTTGACCTTCGCCGCTCGGTGAGCGCGAGCACAGGCCGTCCTCGGGCCGGGAACCAGTGTTACTCTTAGCTCGGCTACATGAATGCCGAGGGCTGCTGCGAATCGCCGACCGCCCGCCCCGCTCCGATACCTGGAGGTACCAGCCGCACATGACTGTTCTGTGCCCGGCCCACCTCCCCGGAAGCTGCCGCCCCGCATGAGCACGCCATTATCGGCGCCGCCGCACAAGGGCGGCATCGCCCTGTGGACCCGGCGGCTGGCGATCCCGATCATCATCGGCTGGGTCGTGCTGATCGGATTCCTCAACTCGAGCGTGCCCCAGCTCGAGGTCGTGGGCCAGATGCGATCGGTGTCCATGGCGCCCGAGGAAGCGCCCTCGGTGATGGCGATGAAGCGCATCGGCAAGGTGTTCGACGAGTTCCACTCCAACAGTTCGGCGATGATCGTGCTGGAGGGCGACCAGCCGCTGGGCCCCGACGCCCACCATTTCTACGACCAGATGGTGGCGAAGCTGCGCGCCGACACCAAGCACGTCGAACACGTCCAGGATTTCTGGGGCGACCCGCTGACCGCCGCGGGTGCGCAGAGCGTCGACGGCAAGGCCACCTACGTCCAGGTGTATCTGTCGGGCAACCAGGGTGAGGCGCTGGCCAACGAATCGGTCAAGGCCGTGCAGGACATCGTCGCGTCGGTCACCCCGCCGCCCGGCGTCCACGTCTTCGTCACCGGACCGTCCGCACTGTCGGCCGATCAGCACATCGCCGGCGACCGCAGCGTCAAGATGATCGAGCTCCTGACGTTCACCGTCATCATCGTGATGCTGCTGCTGGTCTACCGCTCCCTCGTCACCGTGCTGCTGGTGCTGCTGATGGTGGTGTTGGAACTGTCGGCGGCGCGCGGCATCGTGGCGTTCCTCGGCTTCCACAACATCATCGGGCTGTCGACGTTCGCCACCAACCTGCTGGTGACGCTGGCGATCGCGGCGTCCACGGACTACGCCATCTTCCTGATCGGCCGATACCAGGAGGCCCGCAGCCGCGGGATGGACCGCGAGACCGCGTACTACGACATGTTCCACGGCACCGCGCACGTGATCCTGGGCTCGGGCCTGACCATCGCAGGCGCCACCCTGTGCCTGCACTTCACCCGGCTGCCCTACTTCCAGTCACTGGGCATCCCGCTGGCCGTCGGCATGGTGACGGTGGTGATCGCGGCCCTGACCATGGGCCCGGCGATGGTCTCGATCGCCAGCCGATTCCGCAGGACGCTGGAACCCAAGCGCGCCATGCGAATTCGCGGCTGGCGCAAGGTGGGCACCGCTGTCGTGCGCTGGCCGGTGCCCATCCTTGCCGCCACCATCGCACTGTCGCTGATCGGCTTGCTGACCCTGCCGGGTTATCAGACGAACTTCAACGACCGGAACTATCTGCCCAAGGATCTGCCCGCCCAAGAGGGCTATTCGGCCGCGGAGCGGCACTTCTCGGTGGCCCGGATGAACCCCGAACTGCTGATGATCGAGTCGGACCACGATCTGCGGAACTCGGCGGACTTCCTGGTGATCAACAAGATCACCAAGGCGATCATGGCCATCCCCGGAATCTCCCGCGTCCAGTCGATCACCCGCCCCGAGGGAACGACCATGGAGCACAGCACGATTCCCTTCATGCTGGGCATGAGCGGCACCACCCAGACGATGAACCGCAAGTACATGATGGACCGAATGGCCGATATGCAGGTCCAGGTCGCCGCCATGCAGAAGAACATCGACACCATGCAGCAGATGATCACGCTCATGGAGCAGATGAACGCGGTCATGCGCTCGATGGTGGCCCGGACCCACAACATGGCCGACGACATCGCCGAACTGCGGGACCACATCTCCGATTTCGACGACTTCCTGCGGCCCATGCGCAACTACTTCTACTGGGAACCGCACTGCGTGAACATCCCGGCGTGCCAGGCGATCCGGTCGACCTTCGACAGCCTCGACGGCATCGACACCATGACCGACGCCTTCCAGAGTGTACTGCCGGACATGGACCGGATGAACGAACTGCTGCCGCAGATGCTGGCCCTGATGCCGTCGAACATCGAGACCATGAAGGTCATGAAGTCGATGATGCTGACGATGTATCAGACCCAGAAGGGTCTGCAGGATCAGATGGCCGCACTGTCGGAGAACCAGAGCGCCATGGGCGACGCGTTCGACACGGCCCGCAACGACGACAGCTTCTACCTGCCTCCGGAGATCTTCGACAACGACGAGTTCAAGCGCGGCATGAAGAACTTCATCTCCCCCGACGGCCACGCGGTGCGGTTCATCATCAGCCACGCGGGCGATCCGATGTCCGTCGAGGGCATCGACCGGATCGATCAGATCCGGCTGGCCGCCAAGGAAGCCATCAAGGGCACCCCGCTGGAGGGATCGAAGATCCAACTCACGGGCACCGCAGCAACTTTCAAGGACATGCAGGAAGGCAACAGCTGGGATCTGATGATCGCCGCGATCGCCGCGCTGGCGCTCATCTTCGTGATCATGCTGATCATCACGCGCGCCATCGTCGCGGCCGCGGTGATCGTCGGCACCGTGGTGCTGTCCCTGGGCGCGTCCTTCGGTCTGTCGATCCTGTTCTGGCAGCACATCATGGGCATCGATCTGCATTTCATGGTGATGGCGATGACGGTCATCATCCTGTTGGCGGTCGGCGCCGACTACAACCTGCTGCTGGTGGCCCGGTTCAAGGAGGAGATCTACGCCGGGCTCAACACCGGCATCATCCGGGCCATGGGCGGCACCGGATCGGTGGTCACCTCGGCGGGGCTGGTATTCGCGTTCACGATGATGTCCATGGCGGTCAGTCAGCTGACCGTCATCGCGCAGGTCGGTTCCACCATCGGGCTGGGTCTACTATTCGACACCCTGGTGGTGCGCTCCTTCATGACGCCGGCCATCGCCGCGCTGCTGGGCCGATGGTTCTGGTGGCCGCAGGTGGTCCGCTCGCGGCCGGCCCGCACACCTTCGCAGCCCAAGCTCCAGGACGCCTGACGGTACCGGGCGTCGGCGCCGGGAAGTCGTTATGCTGGCGCCTTCCGATGCCGAACCAGGCAGCCGACCCAGGAGCTCCGAGTGGCCACATGACGTCCGCCGCCGCGGTGGACCAGTGACGCAGGCGTTCGTGGTGCTGCTGGCACTGTTGGCGGCCCTGTGCGCGGCCGTCGGCATCGTCGTGCGCCAGCTGGCCACCCGGCACGTGCCCGCCGAGGACGGCATGAGCGCATCGATGTTCCGATCGTTGTTGCACAACCCGATGTGGTGGGCCGGGACCGGGACCGCGGTCCTGGGCTATGTGTTCCAGGCCCTGGCGCTGTCGTTCGGGTCGCTGCTGCTGGTGCAGCCGCTGCTGGTGGCGTGCCTGTTGTTCGCACTGCCCATCAGTGCCCGGGTGGCGCGGACGCGGGTCACCCGCGCGGAGTGGGGCTGGGCGGTGCTGCTGACGGTCGGCCTGGGTGTCTTCGTGCTGGTCGGCAAGCCTAGGGAGGGTCGGCTGGAACCCACCACCGCGTCGTGGATCGTCGTCGCGGCGGTGTGCGTGCCGCTGATCGCCGGTTGCATCGCCGGTGCCGTCCGCGCCCGCGGTGACCGCCGCGCAATCCTGCTGGCCGTGGCGGTCGGGGTGATGTTCGGGATGGTCGCCCTGTTCACCAAGGTCTGCACGCACCGGTTCGAGACGGGCGGACCCGCCGCGCTGCTGTCCACTCCCGCGCCGTATCTGCTGGTCCTGGTGTCGGTGGTGGCTACCGTGTTGCAGCAGTCGGCGTTCCACGCCGGCGCGCTGCAGACCTCGGTACCGACCATGCTGGTTCTCGAGCCGATCGTCGCGGTGCTGCTCGGCATCCTGGTGCTCGGCGAGGAGCTGACTGTGCACGGCCCGGCCATCCTGGCCCTGCCGGTGGCCGTCGCCGCGATGGTGGCCGGCGCCGTGGCGCTGGCCCGCGACAGCGCCGCCCTCGACGAGCTGATCGCCAACGAGCGCGCCGGGTCAGAAACTGCCCAGTAGATCGTTCGCCGGCGCGTCCCAGTGGTCGAGGTTGATCACCTCGTTGGCCACCACCAGAACTGGCGGTGAGCGCTCAGATGCCGGTCCACGTCGAATCGATCATCCCGGCCACGTCGATCACCTGGGCCTCCTTGGACTCCGGCGCGTCGATCTGGGCGGCGACGTGTGCGGCGGTGAAGCGGCGGATCTCACCGTCGACACCACCGATGATCCGCAGGATCTCACCGCGGATCGACTTCGTCGACACGTGCACGCTGATGTTCGTCGGCCGCGGCTTGGCCACCTCGAGCACCAGTGCCAGCGGCTCGGCGGCCCGCGCCGTGGCCCGCAGCGCCACCTCGCCGTCGACGTTGAACCGCTGTTTGTCCAGCCGCAGGTCCACCAAAAGGTCGATCTCCAGCGGAATGCGGATGTCGAAGGTGATGGTGTCGCCGAGCTGACGGATCGCCTTGGGCTCCCCGATGGTGACCTTGGCGGTCACCTTGGCGATCCGGCCCGGCCCCTGGCCCATCGGGCCCAGCTCGAACTGGTCGCCGGCGATGGCGGCGAAGGCCGCCGCGACACGCTCCTCGGTGACCGCGACCTCGAAGAACCTGCGGCCCCACTGCTCGTAGGTGATGTAGTCGTGGGCGTCGGCCAGTTCCTGGTGCCCGGTGGGATCGCGCTTGTCCATAGTCCATTCACCGTCTCACGTCCGCCGCGTTCAACCGGGCAATACGCGCCGAGAATGGCAGGATCGCAGCGTGCTGCTGTCCCTGGTCGCATTGAGCCTGGCGATCGCCGGCTGGGCGCTGGTCGCCAACGGCTTCGAACGGCGGCGCCTGACCGTCCCCATCGTCTTCGTCGGCGCGGGCGTCCTGGTCGGGTTGTCGACGCACGACGCGCTGGCCACCGCGCTCAACGCCCGGGCCACCGAGCACGCCGCCGAATTGATCCTGTCGATTTTGCTGTTCGTCGACGCCACCGATGTCCGCGGCGGCCTGTTCGGCCGCAATCCGCGCGCGGCGGCCCGGATGCTGCTGGTCGCCCTGCCGCTGAGCATGTGTTTCGCTGTGCTGCTGGGCGCGTGGCTGTTGCCCGGGATGTCGCTGGCGGTGCTGCTGCTGATCGCCTGCGTCGTGGTGCCGACCGATTTCGCGCCGGCAGCCGCCATCCTGCGGGACTCGCGCATCCCCGAACCGGTGCGCAACCTGCTCCGCGTCGAAGCGGGCTACAACGACGGCATCGTCTCGCCCGTCTTTTTGTTCGCCCTGGCCCTGGCCCGGTCGCAGGCCGGTTCGGACGACGGCGCCGGCGCCCCGTGGTCGGCGCCCTGGCTGGCGTTGCGGCATGCGCTACCCGACGCGGTGGTCGCCGTGGTGGTCGGCGCCGCACTGGGGGCGACCCTGGCGACGCTGAGCAATCTGGCCCGGCGCCGCGGAATGATGACCGCACAGTCCATGCGGGTGCTGCTGGTGGTCGCTCCCGTCCTGAGCCACGGTGTGAGCATCGGTCTGCACGGCAACGGCTTCGTCGCCGCGTTCGTGTGCGGTATTGCCTTCCGCTATCTGCATGCCACCGGCGACGTGGAACGCGACCTCGAGCTGCTCGACGACATCGGCTTCCTGCTGACCCTGGCAATGTGGTTCGTCTTCGGCAGCGCGTCGGTGCTGGCGCTGGCCGACGGGGTGCCCTGGCGCACGCTGCTGTTCTGCGTGCTGGCGCTGACCGCGGTACGGGTGGCGCCGGTGGTGCTGGCGCTGACGGGGTCGGGCTTCGATCTGCGCGACCGGGCGATGGTCGGCTGGCTGGGACCCCGCGGCACCCCGTCGGTCGTGTTCGGCCTGCTGTCGTACAACGTGCTGGACGCCGGTCATGAAACCCGGGTCCTGCTGGTGACGACGGTGGTGGTGCTCGGCAGCGTGCTGTTGCACGGAATCGGTTACCCCGCTTCGGTGCAAGCCTGCTACCGGACCGCGTCGGCGCAGTAGGGTCAGCCGATGGGTCACGATCACGAGCGCGAACTGCCCCCCGGGATGATCGAACAACTCGAGATCGCCTACTCCGGGATGGTGTCCTTCGGCCAGCGGCCGTTCCTGACCGAAGCCGCCCAGCTGGATTCGTGGAAGCCCGACGTGGCGGTCGTCGGGGCGCCGTTCGATGTCGGCACCACCAACCGGCCGGGTGCGCGGTTCGGCCCGCGCGCCATCCGCGCCACGGCCTACGAGCCCGGCACCTATCACATGGATCTGGGCCTGGAGATCTTCGACTGGCTCGAGGTGGTCGACTTCGGCGACGCGTACTGCCCGCACGGCCAGACCGACGTGTCGCACGCCAACATCCGCGAGCGGGTGCACACCATCGCCTCGCGCGGCATCGTGCCGCTGATCCTGGGCGGCGATCATTCGATCACCTGGCCGGCGGCCACCGCGGTCGCCGACGTGCATGGCTACGGCAACGTCGGCATCGTCCACTTCGACGCCCACGCCGACACCGCCGACATCATCGAGGGCAACCTGGCCAGCCACGGCACCCCGATGCGCCGGCTGATCGAGTCGGGCGCGGTGCCCGGAACGCATTTCGTACAGGTCGGCCTGCGCGGGTACTGGCCCCCGCAGGACACCTTCGAGTGGATGCAGGAGCAGGGCATGGTGTGGCACACCATGCAGGAGATCTGGGAGCGCGGTTTCAAGGCGGTCATGCGCACCGCGGTCGACGAAGCGCTGGCCAAGGCCGACAAGCTGTATGTGTCGGTCGACATCGACGTGCTGGATCCGGCCCATGCGCCCGGCACCGGCACCCCCGAACCGGGCGGGATCACCAGCGCCGATCTGCTGCGGATGGTGCGCCAGCTGTGCCATGAGCACGACGTGGCCGGTGTCGATATCGTCGAGGTGGCCCCCGCCTACGACCACGCCGAGCTGACCGTCAACGCCGCGCACCGGGTGGCGTTCGAGGCGCTGGCCGGGATGGCGGCCCGGCGCCGTGACGCGGCCGGGGCCAAACCCGGACCGCCCTCTCCCCTGGCCACCTGACCGGTTCTGCCACGATCCACGCTATACTGGACAGATGTCCAGATCTGTGGAGACGGTTGCGGCCGCGCCGCGGCGGCCGGACCGGCGGCCCGCCCAGACGATCCGCAAGCTGCTCGACGCCGGCGCCGCCGAACTGAGGGTCGCGTCCTTCTCCGCGATCACCATGCGCTCGGTGGCCGCGCGGGCCGGGGTGTCCCCCGCGAGCGCGTACACCTACTTCCCCTCGAAGAACGCGCTGGTCGCGAAACTGTACCTGGAGACGCTGAAAACCGTTGCGCCGCAATCATTCAGCACCGACAACCCGCGAGCCCGGGTGAAGGCGGCGCTGCGCGGGATGCTGCTGGCCACCGCCGAGGAACCCGAACTTGCCGCCGCGTGTGCCACCGCCATGCTCGCCGACGAATCGGCGGTGGAGGCCGTACGCACGGAATTCGTCGGGGAGGTCGCCCGTCGGCTGCGCAGCGCGCTCGGTCGAGGTCTGCGCCCATCGGTCCAGCACACCCTCGGGCTGACCTTCGCCGGTGCGCTCATGAGCGCGAGATTCCTCACCTACGAACAGATTTCGAAACAACTGGATGACTCCGTCGATCTGATCCTCGGCGCCTCCATCTCCTGACCCGGCACTTCTATCGAAAGTTGGTACATCCACATGGATTTCGGACTCGTGCTGTTCACCAGTGATCGCGGGATCACCCCGGCCGCGGCGGCCAAACTGGCCGATGACCACGGTTTTGCCACCTTCTACGTCCCCGAACACACCCACATCCCCACCCGCCGCGACGCCGCCCACCCCACCACCGGCGACGACACCCTGCCCGACGACCGCTACATGCGCACCCTGGACCCCTGGGTCGCCCTGGGCACCGCCTGCGCGGTCACCACCCGCGTGCGGCTGTCCACCGCCGTGGCCATCCCCGTCGAACACGACCCCATCACCCTGGCCAAATCCATCGCCACCCTCGATCACCTCTCCGGCGGACGGGTCACCCTCGGCGTCGGCTACGGCTGGAACACCGACGAACTGGCCGACCACAACGTGCCCCCGGCCCGACGACGCACCATGCTGCGCGAATACCTCGAAGCCATGAACACCTTGTGGACCCAGGAAGAAGCCGAATACCACGGCGAATTCGTCGACTTCGGCCCGTCGTGGGCCTGGCCCAAACCCATCCAATCCCACATCCCGGTGCTCGTCGGCGCCGCCGGCACCGAGAAGAACTTCAGGTGGATCGCCCGATCGGCCGACGGCTGGATCACCACCCCCCGCGACTTCGTCATCGACGACTCCGTCAAACTCCTGCACGACACCTGGGCGGGCGCCGACCGCGACGGCACCCCCACCATCGTCGCCCTGGACTTCAAACCCGACC
>Ga0209023_10000573_pt1 | contig 55326 bp, 42 predicted proteins | sample LakOneMetagenome_FD_187468 | JGI IMG/M metagenome (GOLD analysis project Ga0209023, IMG submission 187468) | Freshwater and sediment microbial communities from Lake Erie, Canada (SPAdes) (version 2) | ecosystem: Environmental > Aquatic > Freshwater > Lentic | place: Lake Erie, Canada... | reverse complement strand
CGATCTGTCGGAAAGATTTACAGCGAGCAGTACACAAGGCTCAGGGCGTGTGCGGCGCTGCAGGCTTGCCGCCCGGCTCCCAGCCTTCGTAGCTGCGTTCGATCCTGCGCCCGGTCCCGTCGCGCGCGATGGCCTCGAAGGCAGTATTCAGGCGCGTGACGAGCTCGTCCGGCACGGCGCGGTTGCAGGCCAGGTAGACGCCGGTCTCCTTGAACACCAGCAGCGGCAGCACCTGCTTGTCGTAGCCGAGGCGCGCCAGCGCCGTGCTGCCACTGCGCAGGCTCGCCGCCCACAGGTCGATACGGCCGGCCAGCAGCTTGTGCAGGTTGGACCAGTCGTTCGAGGTCGAATCGATGGTGAAGCCACGGCTGCGCAGCCAGGCTTCGCGCGCATCGCCGTTATAGGTGCCGATGCGCAGGCCGCGCGCATCGTCGAGGCTGCTTAGCTGCAGCTTGCGGTCGGCGCGTCCGAGCAGCACCCACTGGGCGATGTCTGTCGGGCCCACCCACTTGAACAGGGCCTCGCGTTCCGGCGTGCGGGTGGTCGAGTAGACGCAGGCGTCGGGCCGGGTGAGCGCCGCGTGGTAGGCGCGCTTCCAGGGCAGGACCTCGATGCGGTAGTCCACGCCTGCGCGGCGCATGGCATCGCGCACCTTGTCGGTCGCGATGCCGACCACGCGCCCACCTTCCAGCATGCTCGACGGCGCCAGCAGCTCGGTGGTGAGGTAGAGGCGCGGGCCGGCGACGGGGGCCACGACCGCGGCCGCCGGCAAACCGGTCCCGAGCCCGGCCAGCGTAAACAGCATAACTGCGAATCGATTGAGCAACATGGCACCTGCCTGGCAGCGTTTTACACCTACTTGCGGTCAGCATAGCAGCAGCCGGAATTTTTCCACAACGCATGCAATCCACGGTGGCGCTCGCGCGACACAAAACGCTTGAAACCCGCATGATTCCTACGTTCAACGAGACTTTCCCACGCGAAAATGCGATACTGCCGAGACCATCCTTGGGCGCTCCTTTGCCCGCCTCGCATACAAAGCCGCCCATGTTGCACTTATTTTCAGTTCCGGACGACCCGTCGCTGCTCACGTTTGGCGCCCACGAACCGCGCTTCGTGCTGCTGTCGGTCCTGATCGCCATCTTCTCGTCCTGGATGGGCCTGCAGGTCGCCGGCCAGGCGGCAGCCAGCCGCTCGCACCGGGCCCTGGTGCTGGCCAGCGGCAGCCTGGCGCTGGGCGCCGGCGTCTGGGCCATGCATTTCATCGGCATGCTGGCCTTCAACCTGTGCACGCCGATCACGTATCACCCCTGGATCACCATCCTGTCGGCGCTGCCGAGCATCGGCGCCTCGGCCGTGGCCCTGAGCCTGATTTCGCGCCCGCGCCTGGGGCCGCTGGGCCTGCTGCTTGGGGGCGTGGTGGTGGGCGCCGGCATCGGCGCCATGCATTATTCCGGCATGGCCGGCATGCAGATGAGCCTGCAGCTGCGCTATGACCCGGCCATGTTCGCGCTGTCGATCGTGATCGCGGTGGTGCTGGCCACCGTGGCGCTGGGCGTGCGCTTCCGCCTGTCGCGCTTCACCTCCCTGAGCGAATCGCGCCGCCTGCTGCTGTCGGCCATCGTGATGGGCTGCGCCATCGCCGGCATGCACTACACCGGCATGGCGGCCGCACGCTTTGTCGGCAACGTCGATCCGGGCGGCCTGGGCTCCTCGAACAGCTCCTTCCTGGCGCTGGCGATCTCGCTCATCACCATGGTCTTCACCGCCCTGGTGGCGGCAGCCAACGGCCTGCTGCGCTACCGCCAGATGTTCCTCGACCTGCGCGCCAGCGAAGCCTGGATGCGCGCCCTGCTCACTACCACGGTGGACGGCGTGATCACCATCGCGCGCGGCGGCACCATCACCGAATTCAATGCCTCGGCCGAGCGCATCTTCGGCTGGCGCCGCGAAGACATCATCGGGCAAAGCGCGAGCGTCCTGATCGCCGACGACGACCTCGCCTCGCACGACGGCCTGCTGGGCCTCGTGCGCGAGGGCTATACCGACAAGATGTCCGGCAGCAGCGAGATCATGGGCAAGCGCAAGGACGGCAGCCTGGTGCCGATCCGCCGCGCGATCGGCCATGCACGCCTGGAAAAACAGGACCTGTTCGTCTGCTTCGTCACCGACATCAGCGAACGCCGCGCCATCATGCAGGCGCTGCACGCGAGCGAGGCCCAGTTCCGCTCCCTGATCGGCAACATCCCCGGCATCTCCTTCCGCTGCACCCGGGAGGGAGACTGGCCGATGGTCTTCATCAGCGACGCGGTCGAGCACGTGACCGGCTATCCCCCCGCGGACTTCATCGGCGCCAATGCGCGCCGCCGCTTCGGCACCCTGATCCACGCCGCCGACCGCGTGCGCGTGAACGAAGCGGTCGACGCCGCCGTTACGAACGGACGCCCCTACCTGGTCGAATACCGCGTGTTGCATGCCGACGGCGGCGTGCGCTGGCTGTGGGAGAACGGCAGCGGCGTGCGCAACGACCGCGGCGAGATCGAATGGCTCGACGGCGTCATCCTCGACATCACCGAGCGCCGCCAGATGGAAGACGCGCTGCGCGACGCCAAGGACAAGGCCGAGCAGGCTGCGGCCGCGCGCGCCACCTTCGTGGCCAATATGAGCCACGAGATCCGCACCCCGATGAACTCCATCCTCGGCTTCACCGACGTGCTGCTCGACGGCGACCTGGACAAGGAACAGCGGCGCCACCTCGACACCATCCGCAAGGCCGGCCGCTCCCTGCTGCGCCTGCTGAACGAGATCCTCGACACCGCCAAGCTGGAAAAGGGCGCGGTCGAGCTGGAGCAGAACGACTTCAACCTGCTGTCCCTGATCGACGAGCTGTCCTCGACCCTGGCCGCGAACGCGCGCGCCAAGGGCCTGCACCTGGACATCCACTACGATCCGGCGCTGCCGACCGGCCTGCGCGGCGACGAGCTGCGCCTGCGCCAGGTGCTCACCAACCTGCTCGACAACGCCATCAAGTTCACCCAGCAGGGCACCGTGACCCTGCGCGTCGGCGCGGAAGCGGACCAGCTGTGCATCGCGGTGAGCGACACCGGCATCGGCATCGCCCCGGAACGCCTGCAGGCGATCTTCGATCCCTTCACCCAGGCCGACGCCTCGATGACGCGCCGCTTCGGCGGCACGGGCCTGGGCACCACGATCAGCAAGCAGCTGGTCGAGCTGATGGGCGGGAAGATCTGGGCCGAGAGCGAACTGGGCAAGGGCACTACCTTCCACGTGCGCCTGCCGCTGGTGCTGGCGCGCTTCGCCCAGCAGGCGCCGCGCGTGCGCAGCGCCGCCGTGCTGCCGCCCCTGAAGGTGCTGGCGGCCGACGACGTGCCGCAGAACCTGGAGCTGCTGCAGCTCCTGATGAGCCGCCGCGGCCATAGCCTGACGGCCGTCGCCGACGGCGCCGCCGTGGTCGAGCAGGCTACCAGCGGCGACTACGACCTGGTGCTGATGGACTTCCAGATGCCGACGCTCGACGGCCTGGCCGCCACCCGCGCGATCCGCGCCATCGAGGCATCCACCGGCCGGCGCCGCACCCCGGTGATCGCGATGACGGCCAGCGTGCTGGCCGAGCACCGCCGCGCCAGCGTGGAAGTCGGCATGGACGGTTTCGCCAGCAAGCCGGTCGACTGGTTCACGCTGTCGCACGAGATCGCGCGCGTGCTCGGCCTGGACCAGCAGTGCGACAAGGATGCGCTCGATCTCCCGGGCCCGGCGCGCGAAGTGCTGAACCGGCGCGCCGGCCTGCACCGCTGGGCCGACAAGGAAGACGTCTACCTGGAAGCGCTGGACCATTTCGGCCGCCAGTACGGCGACCTCGCCACGCGCCTGAGGATGCACGCGGCCGGCGGCGCCCACCAGGAACTGCGCATGCTGGCGCACAAGGTGCGCGGCGTGGCCGCCAACGTCGGCCTGGAACAGCTGTCGGACGCGCTGTCCAGGCTGGAGCAGGCCGCCAACACGGTGCCGACCGACGAACGGGCGGCGGCCACGGCCCTGGACGCCTCGACCGCGGCGCTCGGCGAGGCCCTTGCCGCGATCCGCAGCGGCAGCCAGCAGCCTGCCTGCGCGCCCGATGAGCCCCAGGCCGCCTACGACCTGGCGCGCGCCCGCCGCGCCGGCGGCGTGCTGCTGCAGGCCCTGCGCCGCGGCGCCCTCGACGACGCCGCCCTGGCCGGCCTGGCCGCTGCCCTGGCCGGCCATCCGGTCGCCCCGCGCGTGGCCCAGATCCAGGGCGCGATCGGCGACTTCGAATTCGACTCCGCCCTGGAACAGCTGGAAGGCGTGATGACCACCCTCGGCGAATAAGCACGAGCAAGCACCACAGAGACAAGCGTATGACCCAACCGAACAACCTCCCGCTGATCCTGGCGGTCGACGACGAGGCCAGCAACCTGCAATTGCTGCGCCAGATCCTGCAGGACCACTACCGCCTGCTGTTCGCCAAGGACGGCGCACGCGCGCTCGACCTGGCGCAGCAGGAACGCCCCGACCTGGTGCTGCTGGACGTGATGATGCCGGGGATGTCCGGCTACGAAGTGTGCGCCGCGCTCAAGGCCAATCCCGCCACGGCGTCGACTCCCGTGATCTTCGTGACCGCGCTGACCGACACCGCCGACGAGCTGGAGGGTTTCGAGGCCGGCGCCGTGGACTACATCACCAAGCCGGTCAGCCCGCCGATCGTGCGCGCCCGCGTGCGCACCCACCTGTCGCTGGTGCGCACCGAGGAGCTGCGCGCCACCCGTCTCGAGATCGTGCAGCGCCTGGGCCTGGCGGCCGAGTACAAGGACAACGAGACCGGCCTGCACGTGATCCGCATGAGCCACTTCTCGCGCATCCTCGGCATCGCCGCCGGCATGGGCGAGCTCGAGGCCGACGACCTGCTGCACGCCGCGCCGATGCACGACGTCGGCAAGATCGGCATCCCCGACCGCATCCTGCAGAAACCCGGACCGCTCGATCCGGACGAATGGAAGGTCATGCAGAGCCACGTGACGATCGGCGCCGAGATCATCGGCAAGCACGACGGCGGCATGCTGGAACTGGCGCGCCAGATCGCGCTCACCCACCACGAGAAATACGACGGCAGCGGCTACCCGCGCGGCCTGCGCGGCGACGAGATCCCGCTGGTGGGACGGATCGTGGCGATTGCCGACGTGTTCGATGCCCTGACCTCGAAGCGGCCGTACAAGCGGGCGTGGACGGAAGAGGAAGCGCTGACCTTCCTGCGCGAGCAGAAGGGCCGACATTTCGATCCGGCGCTGGTCGACCTGTTCCTCGAGCAGATGCCGGCGGTGCGGACGGTGCAGCAGCGCTGGGCGGAAGCGTAGGGTGGGCGGTCCTCCGCCCACGCGTTCAAATCACGGTCGCACACACGCGCCGTGGTTTGTACGATGTAGTTGAACGCGCGGACGGCACAGCCGTCCACCCTACCGTGCCGGCGGCACGTCCACCAACCCCACCCCGGTCGCGGCGCGAGAGGCCGCCCGCTTCGCCACCAGCTCCTGGTACAGCGCCGTATACCCCGCCGCCATCTGTTCCGACGTGAACAGCTCGTGATAGCGCGCCTCCGCGAGTGCGCCCATGTCGCGCGCCACTTCCGGGTTCTCCCACAGCGTACGCATCGCGCCGCGCAGGGCCTGGGGGTCGGACGGGGGCACCACCAGCCCGGTCTCGCCGTCCACGTTGATATAGGTGGTGCCGGTGCCGATCTCGCAGGAGATCATGGGCTTGCCGTACATCGCTCCTTCCAGCAGCGAGATGCCGAACGCTTCCGAGCGCAGGTGCGAGGGGAAGGCCAGGCCGTAGGCCAGGGTCAGCAGCGCCGCCTTGTCCGCTTCGTCCAGTGCGCCGGTGAACATCACGTGCTTCAGGCCCAGGCGCGCGGCCTGCTCCTTCAGCGCCGCTTCTTCCGGCCCGGTGCCGACGATCACGATCGGATAGTCGAGGCCCTTGGCCGCTTCGAGCAGGATGTGCAGGCCCTTGTAGTAGCGCAGCACGCCCACGAAGAGGAAGAACTTCGGCCCCACCCGCTCGCGCCAGTGGGTCAGGCGGCAGGGCTCCACGCTCGGGTAGGTCGACTTGTCCAGGCCATAGGTGATGACGCGGGTCTTGCCGGGGTAGCGCGCCAGCACCGTGGATGAGGCCAGGTAGTTGGGCGAGGCCGCGACGATGCTGTCGACGCTCTCGAGGAAGCGGTGCTTGAGCGGCTGGTAGAGCCGCAGCCAGCGCTTCTGGCGCACGATGTCGGAGTGGTAGCTGACCACGGTCGGCTTGTCCACGCGCGCCATGAAGTGCGCCAGGTCCATGAAGGGCCAGGGGAAGTGGTAGTGCACCACGTCGGCCTCCCTGGCCATGCGCGACAGCGCGCCCAGCGCCTGGACCGAGCAGGCATTCGACGCGATCTCGAAGTTGAGCGGCATGCGGACCACGGTGTGGCCGTCGAACTGGATCGGCGCCAGGTCTTTCTGGCGCGACAGCGACAGCACGGTATTGCTCACGCCCAGGCGCGTCGTGCCGACACACAGCTGGCGGATCACCTGTTCGATGCCGCCGACCGAGTCCGGATAATAGGTCTTGTAGAAATGAAGGACACGCATGTTGGAAGCTTACTGCGAAAGGACGGCGCGGTACACGTCGGCGGTTTGCCGTGCGGTGTGCTGCCAGGTCAGTTGTTCGGCGCGGGCCCGGCCGGCGGCGACGCAGCGCATGCGCTCGGCAGCATTGTCGGCCAGGGTGCGCATGGCGTCGGCGATGCTGCCGACGTCCAGGGGATCGACGTCGAGCGCCGCGCCTCCCGTCACCTCGGGCAGGGAACTGGCGTTCGAGGCCACCACGGGGATGCGCGCGGCAAAGGCTTCGAGCACCGGAATGCCGAAGCCCTCGTACAGGGAAGGAAAGACGAAGACGCCCGCGCCGGCGTAGAGAAGGCGCAAATCTTGTGCCTCAAGAACTTTGTCCAGCCACACGACATTCTCGCCGCCTGCGCGGGCGGCAGCCAGGCGCGCGAGCAATGCCTCGCAGCGCCAGCCGGGCGCGCCGACCACGACCAGGCCGCGCTCTTCGCGCAGGTCCTTGGGCAGGAGCAGCCAGGCATCCAGCAGGCGCTCGACGTTCTTGCGCGGCTGCAGGGTACCGACGGTGAGGAAATAGCCGGGACGTAGTTTGTAGCGCGCGAGCGTCGCCTCGACGGCTTGCGGATCGGCCGCTTCCAGCCATTCCTCGTCGACGCCGTTCGGCACCACCGAGATGCGGCGCGGATCGACGCCGAAGAACTCCACCAGCTCGGTGATGGCGAAATGTGAGACGGCGATCACGTGGTCGGCCTTGGCGATGGCCTTGCGCTGGAGCCAGTTCTTGGTACGACGCAGGCGCGGGCTGCACCACTCGGGATACTTGATCGGCAGCGCGTCGTGCAGGGTCGCCACCACCGGGCAATCCATGCGCACGATGCGGTAGTCGGTGGCGTGGAAAATGTCCGCCGGCATGTGCACGCGATGCACGCCCGGCGTCACCAGGTCGACGATGGAGGCGGCTTCGAAGGATTGCGGCAGCGGCCGGCCGATGCTGATGCCCTCCCCGCTCGTACGGGGACGCGGCCAGGAATAGGGAGCGACGCTGCAGCCGACGCGCGGCAGGTGGCGCAGCAGGGCGCGGGTATAGACCCCGATGCCATCGAGGCGGCCCCCGGTCAGGCCCGGTTCGATCATGGTCGTTCCGAGTCCGACGCTAAGACCGCCGGTCTTCACGCCAGGTACATCCAGCGCAGCGTCTCGGACAGCGGCGTCGGGTCGAGTTGGCCGATCACGGCGGTCAGCTTGCTGTTGCTGCCCGCGAGCGTGAGCACGTCGTTGGCGCGCACGAAGGCGGGATTCACCTGGACGTCGATGTGGTAGCCGGCGATCTCGCTCATCATGTCGATGAGATTGGCCAGCGAGTGCGAGCTGCCCGAGCAGACGTTGAAGGCTTCGCCGCCCGGCGCCACGGCCAGCAGGCGCCGGTAGGCGCGCGCCACCATGCGCACGTCGGAAAAATCGCGCGCAATCGCCAGGTTGCCCAGTTCGATGCGTTTTTCGTTGCGGCGGAAGTGGGAGACGATCTTCGGCAGCAGGAAGTTCTCGGCCTGGCCGATGCCGGTGTAGTTGAATGGACGCGCCATGGTGATCGGCAGCTTGTCCATCCACAGGCGCGCCATGTATTCCATGGCCAGCTTGGACACCGCATAGTCGTTGGCGGGCGCCGGCGTGACGTTCTCGTCGATGACGGGCACGCTGGCGTTGCCGTAGATATTGGCGGACGAAGCCAGCAGCACGCTGGTGGGGCGGTGCTGGCCAGCCGCCAGCGCCTCCAGCAGGTTGCGGGTGCCGACCACGTTGACGCGGTAGATCAGTTCGGCATTCGTGTGGGCCACGAAGGCGATGCCGGCCAGGTGGGCAACCACGTCGGGCTGCACCTCGTCGACCATGCGCTGCACCGCGTCGCGGTCGAGCAGGTCGACCGGATGGATGTCCGGGCCGGTTTCCTCGCCCGGCATCACCGTGCCGATGACGCGGTAGCCGGCGTTGGTGAGCTCCTGCGCCAGGTAGCGGCCGGTGAAGCCGCGCAAACCCGTGATGAGCGCGCGGCGCCCCTCGCCTTCCCTCCCGCCGATGAAGGCCGGGATGTCGTCCGTCGCCACACGTTCCATGATTTAGAACGAGAACCCGATTTCGTTGCGACGCAGGTCGGCGTCGACCATCATCTGGCACAGCTCTTCCAGCGTGGTCTTCGGCTCCCAGCCGAGCACGCGCTTGGCCTTGGCCGGGTCGCCGATCAGCAGGTCGACTTCGGCCGGGCGGTAGAACTTCGGCGACACGCGCACCAGCGCCTTGCCGGTACGGGCGCAGTGGCCGACTTCGTTCTCGCCCTCGCCCGTGAATTCGACGGTGATGCCGGCGCCCTTGAAGGCCATGGAGACGAAGTCGCGCACGGTCTCGGTACGGTTGGTGGCCAGCACGAAGGTGTCGGGCTCGTCGGCCTGCAGGATGCGCCACATGCCTTCGACGTATTCCTTGGCGAAGCCCCAGTCGCGCTTGGCGTCCAGGTTGCCCAGTTCCAGCACGTCGAGCTTGTTCAGCACGATCTTGGCAACCGAGTCGGTGATCTTGCGGGTGACGAACTCGCGGCCGCGCAGCGGCGACTCGTGGTTGAACAGGATGCCCGAGGAACCGAAGATGCCGTAGGACTCGCGGTAATTCACCGTCATCCAGTGCGCGTACAGCTTGGCTACGCCATAGGGGCTGCGCGGGTAGAACGGCGTCTCTTCGACTTGCGGGATGGCCTGCACCTTGCCGAACATTTCCGAAGTGGACGCCTGGTAGAAGCGGATCTTCGGATTGACGATGCGGATGGCTTCCAGCAGGTTGACGGCGCCCAGGCCGGTGATCGAGGCGGTGGTGACCGGCTGCTCGAAGGACACGCCGACGAAGCTCTGCGCCGCCAGGTTGTAGACCTCGTCCGGCTTGGCGCTGTCGATCAGGCGGATGCTCGAGGACAGGTCGGTCAGGTCGTATTCGACCAGGGAAAGATTCGGGTGGGCCTGGATGCCGAGCTCTTCGATGCGCCAGAAATTCACCGAGCTGGAGCGGCGGAAAGTGCCCGTCACGTGGTAGCCCTTTTCCAGGAGGATCTGCGCGAGATAGGCGCCGTCCTGGCCGGTAATGCCAGTGATCAAGGCTCTTTTGGAAGTTTGCATATTCTTGGATTTCTAGAAGATGGTCTCGCAGGCCGCCAGACACAGCAAAGCCCGGATTGTAACAGAGAGGAAACGGTCGTCCCCTTGCACGATAGGAATAGCTGCAATTAATGCAACACTTATACTGACATTATGCCCCGAAACGGCTGGGGTACGTCGCCCGCTTACGGTTTGTTACCGTTGTATTTGTGCGAAGACAAATGGCGACGAATAATGACGAAACCATGACAGGTTCGTTTGATACAACGCAAAATCGGGTGGTCGGTATGTGACCACCCGTTACAAACAATCAGCGTTGGGAGACCGCGTCCACCACGCACAGGGCCGTCATGTTGACGATGCGGCGCACTGTCGAGGACGGCGTCAGGATGTGCACCGGGCGGGCGCAACCCAGCAGGACCGGGCCGATCGCGATGCCGTTGCCGGCGGCGCTCTTGACCAGGTTGTAGGAGATGTTGGCCGCGTCGATGTTCGGCATCACCAGCAGGTTGGCGTCGCCGGTGAGGGCCGAATTCGGCATGATCTTCATGCGCACCTTGGCTTCGATCGCGGTGTCGCCGTGCATCTCGCCGTCGATTTCCAGGTCCGGCTTGGCCTGCTGCACCAGCGGCAGCACGGCGCGCATCTTCTGGGCCGAGGCGCTGTTGGAGGTGCCGAAGTTCGAATGCGACAGCAGGGCCGCGCGCGGCTGGATGCCGAAGCGCTCCATTTCCTCGGCCGCCATGACGGTGATCTCGGCCAGCTCCTCGGCACTCGGGTTCTCGTTGACGTGGGTGTCGACGATGGCCAGCTGGCGGTCCTGGGTGATCAGGAAGTTCATCGCCGCATAGACCTTGCTGCCTTCGCGCTTGCCCAGCACCTGGTCGACATAATGCAGGTGCATCTGGGTGGTGCCGTAGGTACCGCAGATCAGGCCATCGGCATCGCCCTTCCTCACCACCATGGCGCCGATCAGGGTATGGCGGCGGCGCATCTCGATCTTGGCCAGGTCGATGGTCACGCCCTTGCGCTTGGCCAGCTCGTAGTAGGCCTGCCAGTAGTCGCGGTAGCGCTCGTCGAAGTCGGGGTTGATCACGTCCACGTGCTGGCCCAGCTTCAGGCGCAGGCCGAACTTCTCGATGCGTTTTTCCAGCACGGCCGGACGGCCGACCAGGATCGGACGGGCCAGCTTCTCGTCGACCACCACCTGCACGGCGCGCAGCACGCGCTCGTCCTCGCCCTCGGCGTAGACGATGCGCTTGGCTTCCATCGGCGCTGCCTTGGCCACCGAGAACAGCGGCTTCATGAAGGTGCCGCTGCGGTAGACGAACTGCTGCAGGCTGTCGGCGTAGGCTTCCATGTCCGCGATCGGACGGGTGGCGACGCCGCCTTCCTGGGCCGCCCTGGCCACCGCCGGGGCGATGTGGGTCAGCAGGCGCGGGTCGAAGGGCATCGGGATCAGGTATTCCGGGCCGAAGGACAGGTTGGCGATGCCATAGGCCGAGGCCACGATGTCCGACTGCTCGGCGTGGGCCAGGTCGGCGATCGCGTGCACCACCGCGATTTCCATCTCGCGGGTGATGGTGGTCGCGCCGCAGTCCAGGGCGCCCCGGAACATATAGGGGAAGCACAGGACGTTGTTGACCTGGTTCGGGTAGTCCGAGCGGCCGGTCGCGATGATGGCGTCGCTGCGCACGGCCTTGACGTCTTCCGGCAGGATCTCCGGGTTCGGGTTGGCCAGCGCCAGGATCAGCGGGTTCGGCGCCATTTGCGCGACCATGTCCTGCTTCAGCACGCCGCCGGCCGACAGGCCGAGGAAGATGTCGGCGCCGGGGATCACCTCACGCAGCGAGCGGTGCTCGGTCTCTTGCGCGAAGCGTTCCTTGTCCGGGTCCATCAGCTCTGTACGGCCCTTGTAGACCACGCCGGCCAGGTCGGTCACAAAAATGTTCTCGATCGGGAAGCCGAGGTCGACGATCAGGTCGAGGCAGGCCAGCGCGGCCGCGCCGGCGCCGGATACCACCAGCTTGCAGTTCCTGATGTCCTTGCCCACGACCTTCAGGCCGTTCAGGATGGCCGCGCCCACGATGATGGCGGTGCCGTGCTGGTCGTCGTGGAAGACCGGGATCTTCATCCGCTCGCGCAGCTTGCGCTCGATGTAGAAGCACTCGGGCGCCTTGATGTCTTCCAGGTTGATGCCCCCGAAGGTCGGCTCGAGCGAGGCGATGATGTCGACCAGCTTGTCCGGGTCGTTCTCGTTGATCTCGATGTCGAACACGTCGATCGCGGCGAACTTCTTGAACAGCACGCCCTTGCCTTCCATGACCGGCTTGGAAGCCAGCGGGCCGATGTTGCCGAGGCCGAGGACGGCGGTGCCGTTCGAGATCACGGCGACCAGGTTGCCGCGCGCGGTGTACTTGTACGAATTGGCCGGGTCCTTGACGATTTCTTCGCAAGGCGCGGCGACGCCCGGCGAATACGCCAGGGCCAGGTCGCGCTGGTTCAGCAGGCCCTTGGTGGGCGTCACGCTGATCTTGCCGGGGCGGGGAATCTGGTGATATTCGAGTGCTGCAGCACGCAGTTGTTGACGCAATTCTTCTTTCTTGTCCGATGATGAGTCCATGCCTGGCAGCCTTCCTGAAACTAGAGGGGAACCTCCAATTTTATCAGACGGGGCATTGACAAAGGCTACGTATTTTCAACAAGAAGCATTTCGATGCATAAGACTTGCCAATAAGTCAAGCTCATCCATTAGCAATGCTGATAAATCGGTACAATCCGCCCCATGCTTTCCGAATTCGACCTCATCAAGCAGTACTTCAGGCGCGAGCGTCCGGGCCGTGCCGACCTCGGCATCGGCGACGACTGCGCCCTGCTCACCCCGGCTCCCGGCCGCCAGTTGGCGATCTCCTCCGACATGCTGGTCGAGGACCGCCATTTCTTCGCCGGCGCCGACCCCTTCATGCTGGGGCACAAGAGCCTGGCCGTGAACCTGTCGGACCTGGCGGCGATGGGCGCGCGTCCGCTCGGCTTCACGCTGGCGCTGGCATTGCCGGCGGCCGACCCGGTGTGGCTGGAGGGTTTTTCGCGCGGCCTGTTCGCGCTGGCCGATGCGCACGACTGCGAGCTGATCGGCGGCGACACGACCAAGGGGCCGCTCAACATCTGCATCACCGTGTTCGGCGAGCTGGCGCCGGGACACGCGCTGCGGCGCGATGCGGCGCGGGCCGGGGACGATGTCTGGATTTCGGGGACGCTGGGGGATGCGCGGCTGGCGCTGGCGGGGTACTGGAAGGAAGTCGCGCTGCCTGGAGAAGACCATGCCCTGGCGGCCCCGCGCATGCACATGCCGACGCCGCGCGTGGCGCTCGGCCTGGCCCTGGCGGCGCTGCCTGACGCGGCCCGGCCGATTGCCCATGCGGCGCTCGATATCTCGGATGGGCTGGTGGGGGATCTCGGACATATCCTGGCGGCTTCCCGCGTGGGCGCGACGCTGGATGTGGATGCGCTGCCGGCGGGGCCGGTGCTGGCGCGGCAGGATGCGGGACTGCGGCGCAGGTTTACCCTGGCGGGGGGGGACGATTACGAGTTGTGCTTTACGGCGCCGGTGGCGCATCGTGAAGCGGTGCTGGAGGCGGGGCGGGCGAGCGCCACGGCCGTAACCCGCGTCGGGCGGATCGAGGCGGAAGCGGGATTACGCATTGTGGATGCGCGCGGTGCGCTGCTCGATATGAAACTGAGCGGGTGGGATCACTTCAGCTGAACGCGTGGGCGGAGGACCGCCCACCCTACAACCCCGGTTTTCCGTAGGGTGGGCGGTCCCCCGCCCACGCGTCCAACATACGCCGGATCGTTACGCAACGCTCGATTTATCCTGTTCGTCCCGTGGCGCCTTCCGGTCATCGTAAGGCCCATACGTGAGCCAGTAGTGCCGGAACGCCAGCCGGATATTCTCCCGCAGCTGCTGGTCGTGCCAGGGCTTCGTATAGAAGCGGTAGATCGCCCCGCGGTTGATCGAATCGAGCACCGTTTCCACGCCCGTATAGCCGGACAGGATGATGCGGATCGTCTCCGGATACATCTCCTTGACCTTGCTGAGGAACTCGGTGCCGCTCATGACGGGCATGCGCTGGTCGCACACGATCACCTGCACCCGGTACAGGGCCAGCAACTCGAAGCCTTCCGCGGGCGAGGAGGCCGTCAGCACGCGGTAGTTGTCGCGCCTGAACAGGCGGTGCAGGGCCGTGAGCACGTTGACGTCGTCGTCGACGATGAGCAGGGTCTGCACCTTGTCGTCCTGGGCCGGCGGCTGGTCCGGCTGTTCGCGGTTTTCATCGACCAGCCGCACCACTTCCTCGGCGGGCAGCGCGCGCGAGAAGTGGAAGCCCTGGATCTCGTCGCAGCGGTGGCGCCGCAGGTAGGCCATCTGGGCGCGCGTCTCCACGCCTTCGGCGATCACCTGCATGTGCAGGCTGTGCGCCATGCTGATGATGGCCAGCGCAATGGCCGCGTCGTCCGGGTTGGTCACGATGTCGCGCACGAAAGCGATGTCGATCTTGAGCTTGTCGATCGGGAAGCGCTTCAGGTAGGCGAGCGAGGAATAACCGGTGCCGAAGTCGTCGATCGCGATGCGGATGCCGAGTTCCTTCAGGCGCCCCAGCACGGCGATGGTGTGCTCGGCGTTCGACATCAGCGCGCTCTCGGTGAGCTCCAGCTCCAGCAGGCCCGGCTCCACCTTGTGCCGGTCCAGCGCCGCACGGATCACGCCTTCCAGGTCGCCTTCGACGAACTGGCGGCTCGATACGTTCACCGCCACCCGCAGGTCGCGCACCCCGTTCGCATTCCAGGCCGCGATCTGGCGGCAGGCTTCGTCGACGATCCATTCGCCCACGCGCACCACCAGGCCCGTCTCTTCCATGATCGGCACGAATTCGGCCGGATACACCAGGCCATAGCCGGGCCGGTTCCAGCGCAGCAGCGCTTCCACACCGGAGACGCGTCCGGTGTTGAGCTCGAGCTTGGGCTGGTAGTACAGCACGAACTCCCTGCCCTCCAGCGCGCTGCGCAGCGCCAGCTCGAGGTCCAGGCGCGCCAGCACCTGCACGTTCATCCCGGCGGTGAAGAAGCGGTAGCCGTCGCGTCCCGCCTCCTTGGCGCGCACCATCGCGGTGTCGGCGTATTTCACCAAGGTGCCGGGCTCGGTCGCGTCGTCCGGATACATGGCGATGCCGATGCTGGCCGTCAGCGCGGCCTGCTGGCCGTGCAGGTCGAAGGGCGCGCGCAGCATCTCGCGCACCTCGTTGGCCACGTTCACCGCCTCCTGCTGGTCGCGCTGCATGGTCAGCGTGAGCGCGAACTCGTCGCCGCCCAGGCGCCCGACCGAATCGCGCACCCGCGCCACCCGCACCAGGCGGCCGCTGAACTGGCGCAGCAGCTCGTCGCCGAGCGATGTCCCGAGCGAATCGTTGATGATCTTGAAGCGGTCGATCGTGATGCACAGCACCGCCACGCGCCAATTCTTGTCGCGCGCCAGCTCGATCGCGTCGCGCAGGTTCTGGAAGAACAGGGTGCGGTTCGACAGGCCGGTGAGCGCGTCGTAGCTGGCCATGTGGCGCATGCGCTCCTGCGCATGCAGGCGTTCGCTGATGTCGCGCACCACGGCGATCAGCATGCGGCTCTTGCCCAGGTCCTGCAGCTTCCAGCTGATCTCCACCGGCACCGCGCCCTGGCCGCCGGCGCGCAGCAGCTCGGTTTCGACGATGTCGCCGGGCAGCGCGTCGAACTGCGCCCGGCCCTTCCCGCTCCCGTCCAGGCCGGCCTGCGCGGCCGCCGCCAGGTGGCGCTCGAGCAGTTCGCGCGTGGCCAGGCCCAGCGCCACCGGATCGATGCGCATCAGGGCGTCGCGCGAAAAGCCGAGCATGCGGCAGGCGCCATCCGACACGTCGACGATCGCCATGCTGGCCGTGTCGATCAGGAAGATGGCGTCGGGCGTGGCGTCCATCGCGCCGCGAAAGCGCGCCAGCTCGGCGGTGCGCTCGCGCACCTCGCGTTCGAGCTGCACGCCGTAGTCCTGCGACTCGCGGTGCAGCAGGCGCACTTCCAGCAGGTTGCGGATGCGCGTCATCACCTCGACCGTGTCGAAGGGCTTGCCGATGAAGTCGCGCGCGCCCGCCTCCAGCGCGGCCAGCTTCTTGTCCGGCTCGGCCGTCACCACCAGCACCGGCAGCCAGGAATCGCTTTCCAGGGGCCTCAAGGCTTCCATCACGTCGAAGCCGTCCATGCCGGGCATGTGCAGGTCGAGGATGATCAGGTCGAAGCGGTGCTTCAGGTGCAGCGACACCACCTGGCGCGGATCGTGGGTGCTGCTGACGTTCTCGTACCCCGTGGTCTTGAGCAGGTATTCGAGCAGCTGGACGTTGACGGGTTCGTCGTCCACGACGAGGATGCGCGCGCGGCGGATGTCGGTGAGTGAAATCATGCGTCCTTCCTTCCGGCCGGCCCCGGTGTCGCCTGCCGTGCCGCACGCGCGGAACGGAGCTGGGCCAGCGTACTGTTGATCGTTTCGGTGAACCTGTCGATGTCGATCGGTTTGGTCAGATAGCGGTTGAAGCCCGCCGCCTGCCCGCGCTCGATGTCGCGCTGCATGGCGTTGGCGGTGAGGGCGATGACGGGGATGTGGCCGGTGAGCGGATCGGCGCGCAGCTGGCGCAGCACCTCGATGCCGCTCATGCCCGGCAGGTTCAGGTCCATCAGGATGATCTCCGGCTGGTGCGCGCGCGCCAGCGCCAGGCCCATGTGGCCATCCGGCGCCGACAGCAGGCGCAGGTCCTGGCGGAAGCGCACGATCTCCTCCACCAGGCGCAGGTTGGCCGGATTGTCCTCGACGTAGAGGATCAGGTGCGGGGCCGACTCCGGCCCGCCCTCGCTCGGCAAGGTCGGCACGTCTTCGGCCTGCTCGGCCGCGCCTTCCGGCGCAGGTGGCGCCAGCGGCGCGGTGGTGGCCAGCTCGATCCAGAACACGCTGCCCACGCCTGGGCTGCTGGTCACGCCGATCTCGCCGCCCATCAGCTCGACCAGGCGCTTGGTCACCACCAGGCCGATGCCTGTGCCCTCCTGCTGCCCGCCCTCCTGGCCGAGGCGGTTGAAGGGCTGGAACAGGCCCGCGACCTGCTCCGCGTCCAGGCCCGCGCCGGTATCCTGGACGGACAAGCGGATCCGGTTCGGGCCCACCTGCTCGCAGCTGAGCACCACGGCGCCGGCCTCGCGGTTGTACTTCACGGCGTTCGACAGGAGGTTCAGCAAGACCTGCTTGAGGCGCGTGCGGTCGGCCAGCACCACGGCGCCCGGCACTTCGGGATACAGCACGCGCACCCCGCGGCTGGCCGCGATCGGCCCGACCATGTTGCGAGTCTCCTGCAGGGTGTCGGCAAGCGCCACCGGCTCCATCGACAGGGTCACGGTGCCCGACTCCACCTTGGCCAGGTCGAGGATTTCGTTGATCAGGGTGAGCAGGTGGCGGCCGCTCTTGAGGATATGGTTGGCGAATTCCTTCTTCTGCTCCAGGGTCGAGGGCAGCGAATCGCTCGTCAGGATCTGGGCGAAGCCCAGGATGGCGTTGAGCGGGGTGCGCAGCTCGTGGCTCATCGACGAGAGGAAGGCGGACTTGGCCTGGTTGGCGCTGCGCGCCTCCTCGATCGCATTGGCCAGTTCGGCATTGGCCAGGGCCAGCTGCAGGGTGCGCTCGTCGACGCGCTGCTCGAGCTGCTCGTTCAGGCGCATCACTTCCTGCTGGGCGCGCGAACGCTCGGCCGCCTCGCGTGCGGTGTGGTTGCTGGAAGTCTCCAGCTCGCGGGTGCGGCCCTCGATTTCCAGCAGCATGGCGTTGAAGGAGTCGACCAGTTCGCCCGCCTCGTCGTCGCTGATGCGCGGCGCGCGGCGCGAATAGTCCCGGGTGGCGACGACGTCGCGCGCGATCTCGGTGATCGCGATGATCGGTTCGGTCACCACGCGGCCCATGCGCCGCACCAGGAGGTAGGCCACGCCCATCGCCAGCAGGGTCACGCCCAGGCCGATGCTCAGGTAGTCGAGGGTGCGCGCCAGCAGCTGGTTCTCGGCGCGCAGGTAGACCGTGCCCAGGGTCTCGCCGTTCTCGACGATGCGCTGGTGGACCACCAGGTCGTCGCGATCGCTGCGGGGCGCCCCGGACAGCTGGCGCGGCATGGGACGCGCCTCGCCCCTGGCCTGGTAGGAGGCGAACAGGTCGCCGTTGGCGTCGTAGATGGCGGCCGCGCGCACCATCGGGCGGGTACGCAGCAGCGCCAGGTTCTCGTTGGCCAGGCGCGGGTCGTCGAACGTGAGCGCGGCCGAGGTCATGTGACCCACCAGCTCGGCCTGGGTCGCCAGGTCGTTGAGCAGGGAGCGCTGGTAGCTGCGCAGGTCGTAGCCGATGATGATGGCGATCGACACCAGCAGCGCGGCAAGCGTGGTCGCCATCACCGCCGACACCAGCTTGCTGCGGATCGAGCGCAGCGGCGTCATGCGGCCTCCGGCCGGGCGCGTCGGCCGGCGAGGCGTCCAGGCGCCGCCGTGCCGCACGGTTGCGCCAGCCCCATCCGGTCACGCGCAAATCGTTCGAGCGGCATTCTTGGGTCCTGCCATAAACGGAATATGGGAAGCCCGCCAGTCGGACGGCGGGCGAATCAGCATAGCCTACCGTAAAGTGTCATGTCGCACGGAACCTTTCACAATTGGCCCTGTCACGCGCGTCAATACGCCATGCACGGCGGGTAGTATTTAATGGCGACGCGATGTGCCGGATCGGTGCGGAGCGCGCTAGAATGAATTGCGCGCCTTCATCCCGCGTTTCATCAAGGAGCGACGCCGTTTCGCGCATTATCCTCGATCCTTTCATCGGCCTGGACTGTATTCCTTAGGAGCCTCCCGTGACCAACGATATTTTCGATCTTGCCAGCAAAGTGGGCCCGGCGCTCGAGGCCAAGCGCCTGGTCCTGGCCACCGCCGAATCCTGCACCGGCGGCGGCGTGTCCCAGGCCATCACCGACATCGCCGGCTCCACCGCCTGGTTCGACTGCGGCTTCGTCACCTATTCCAACGCCTCCAAGACCGAGCTGCTCGATGTGCCGGCCGCGCTGATCGCGCAGTTCGGCTCCGTCAGCGAAGAAGTCGCCGGCCGCATGGCCGAGGGCGCGCTGGCCAACAGCACGGCCGACGTCGCGGTGTCGACCACGGGAATTGCCGGCCCGACCGGCGCGGTGCCGGGCAAGCCGGTGGGCACGGTCTGTTTCGGCTGGGCGCGCGGCGACACGACCTTCACCGAGCGCCTGGTATTCCAGGGCGACCGCCAGGCAGTGCGCGAGCAGGCCGTGGCGCATGCGCTGCGGGGGCTGCTGCGCTTCATCGAATAGACCGCGCCATGGGCGCACCGGCGCGCCGCGGCGGGCGCGTACTGGCGGCGCTGCTGCTTGCCGCCGCGCCGCTTGCCGCCGCCGACGAGGTCTACACCGTCTATGCGGCCGGCGACATCGCGCGCTGCAAGCACCCCGACCCGCGCTGGTCCGGCGCCGCCGCCACCGCCGCCCTGGTCGAGCCGCTGCTGCGCGCCGACCCGCAGTCGGCGGTGCTGAGCCTGGGCGACCACACCTACCCGGTTGGTGCGGCGCGCGAGTTCGAGAACTGCTACGCCCCGACCTGGGGGCGCTTCCGCGACCGCACCTGGCCCACGCCCGGCAACCACGAATACGCCACGCCCGGCGCCAGTCCCTATTTCGCCTATTTCGGCGAGCGCGCCGGACGCGCCGGGCAAAGCTATTACAGCCTGCGGCTGGGCAGCTGGCATGTGATCTCGCTCGACAGCAACCTGAAGGGCGCGGCCCACGCGGCGCAGATCGCCTGGCTGCGCGCCGAGCTGGAAAACGACCCGGCGACCTGCACCCTCGCCTTCTGGCACCACCCGCTGTACAGCTCGGGCAGCCATCCGCCGCCGGGCCGCATGCGCGACGCCTTCGCACTGCTGCACGCGGCCGGCGCCGAGCTGGTGTTGTCGGGCCACGACCACGACTACGAACGCTTCGCCCGGCAGGACGCCGAGGGCCGGATCGACCCACGGCGCGGGGTGCGCCAGTTCGTGGTCGGCACCGGCGGCGCCTACGCCACGCCCTTCGTTTTCTTCCAGCCCAACAGCGAGGCGCGCGAGGCCAACCTCGACGGCGTGCTGGAACTGCGCCTGCTGGCGGACGCCTACGAGTGGCGCTTCCTGCCCGCGCATCCCGGGCGGGTGCCGGCGGGCAGCACGCTTGACCGCGGCCGCCAGGCATGCCACTAGCCCGCGCCCGTTATACTAGCGACTGGAGCACGCCATGAAACCCTTCTCGTTGCTCAAGCCTTTCATCCTGCTGTCCCTGTTCATGCTCGCATCCCTCCCCCCTGCCGATACCCAAGCCCAGACGCCGCTGCCCACCGTGGCGTTCGAAAAGACCACCCTGTCCAACGGCCTGCAGCTGATCCTGGTCGAAGACCGGCGCCTGCCCATCGTGGCGGTCAACATCTGGTACCACGTCGGCCCGGCCAACGAGGCCCCCGGCCTGCGCGGCTTCGCCCACCTGTTCGAGCACATGATGTTCTCGGCTACCCGCCACATCCCGCGCGGCCTGGCCGACCAGCTGCTGGAAGGCGCCGGCGCCACCGACAGCAATGGCAGCACCGACTACGACCGCACCAACTACTACGACACGGTGCCCTCGAACCAGCTGGAGCTCGCCCTGTGGGTGCACGCCGACCGCATGGGCTACCTGCTGGACGTGCTCGACCAGAAGGCATTGACCAACCAGCAGGACGTGGTGCGCAACGAGCGCCGCCAGACCGTCGAGGGCGAACCCTATGGCGTGGTGGAGGAAGCCCTCGCCCATGCGATGTTCCCGAAGGACCACCCTTATTATTCGCCGATCATCGGCTCGCACGCCGACATCCAGGCGGCGAAGCTGGAAGACGTGCGCCAGTTCTTCGCGCGCTACTACGGCCCCAACAACGCCAGCATCGTCATTGCCGGCGACATCGACAAGGCCAGGACCCGCGCCCTGGTGGAACGCTACTTCGGCGGCCTGCGCCGCAGCGAGCCGGTGGCGCGCCCCAGCGTGAAGACGCCGCCGATCACCAGCGAGCGCCGGGTCGTGGTGCACGACCGCGTGGAACTGCCGCGCGTATTCATGGGCTGGCTCACCCCGCCCGCCTACCAGCCGGGCGACATCGAGCTGGCGGTGGCGGCCGAGATCCTCGGCGGCGGCAAATCCAGCCGCCTGTACAAGAAACTGGTCTACGAGCGCCAGATCGCGCAGGAAGTCGACGCGGCCCAGCACTCCTACGGCCTCACCTCGACCTTCGTCATCGACGTCATCGCGCGCCATGGCGTGGAGGCGCGCACGCTGGAGGCGGCGGTCGACGAGGAACTGGCGCTGCTGCGCGAGCAGGGCCCGTCCCTGCGCGAAGTCGAGCGCGCCCGCAACAGCCTCGAAACGGCGCTCCTGAGCTCCATCGAGAAGCTGGGCGGCGACGGCCTGGCGGACCAGCTGAACCACTACAACCAGTTCACGGGCGATCCCGGCTACCTCAGCAAGGACATCGAGCAGCTGCGCCGCGTGAGCCCGCAGGACGTGCAGCGCGCGGTGCGTGCTTATCTGGCCAAGTCCTCGCGCGCCGTCGTCACCGGCCTGCCGGGCAATCCGGTCATCATCGATCCACCGCGCCCGCGCACGCCACGGGCCGGCAAGTCCGCAGGCACGGCGGTCCAGGGCATCAACACGCCCGAACCGTGGCGCGCGAAAGCGCCCAAGGCCGGACCGGCCCCTGGTTTCACGCTGCCGCAGGGCGAGACCTTCAAGCTCGCCAACGGCCTCACGGTCCTGCACCACCACAACCCCGCCCTGCCCCTGGTGTCGGCGCAGCTGCTCATCAAGAGCGGCAACGCCGCCAATCCGGGCGCCCTGCCGGGCCTGGCCGGCTTCACGGCCCAGATGCTGGAAGAAGGCACGGCCACTCGCAGCGCGCCACAGATCGCCGACGAGATCGCGCAGCTCGGCGCCTTCCTCGACACCGGCAGCGGCGTGGACGCTTCCTCGGTGTCGCTGCTGGCGCTGCGCGCCAGCTTCGCCCCGGCGCTCGACATCCTGGCCGACATCGTGCTGCACCCGGCATTCCCGACTGCCGAAGTCGAGCGCCAGCGCGCCAGCCGCGTGAATGACCTGATCCAGCAGCGCGACGATCCGGAAGCGGTGGCCGCGGTGGCCGCCGCCGGCGCCTTCTGGGGCAGCCGCCACCCGAAAGGCTACGGCCAGCTCGGCACCGAGCCGGCGATCCGCAGCGTGACGCGCGACGACCTGGTGAACTTCTGGCGCCGCCACTACGTGCCCTCGAACGCGGCGCTGGTGGTGTCCGGTGACGTCAAGCTCGCGGAATTGAAGGCCCTGGTGGAAGCGCGCTTCGGGGCCTGGAAGACCGCTGAGGCGCCGGACGGCGAGCCCGGTGGCCCGGAGGGTTCGACCGCACGCCTGGTGGTAGTCGACCAGCCGGGCGCCGGCCAGACGGCGCTGCGCGTGATCGGCCCGGGCGTAGCGCGCACGACCGCGGACTTCGCGGCCCTGCAGGTCATGAACGGGGCGCTGGGCGGCATGTTCTCCAGCCGCCTGAACAACAACCTGCGCGAGACCAAGGGCTACACCTACGGCATCTATTCGGGCTTCCGCTTCGATCGCACGCCGGGTCCCTTCATCATCGACAGCACCGTCGAGCGCGCGCACACGGGCGCCTCGGTGCGCGAAATCTTCAAGGAAGTGGAAGGCATGCGCGAGGCGCCGCTGCCGGCCGCCGAGCTGGCGGCGGCGCGCGACGCCCTGCTGCTGTCGCTGCCGGGGCAGTTCGAGACCAATGCGGACGTCGGCGCCAGCCTGGCGGAACTGTTCGTGTATGGCCTGCCGCTCGATTACTACAAAGGCCTGCCCGCACAGCTGCGCGCCGTCACCGCCGGCCAGGTGCAGGACGTGGCGCGCAAATACCTCGATCCGCAGCGGATGAAGGTGGTCGCTGTGGGGGACAGGAAGCGCATGCTGCCGCAATTGCAGCCGCTGGGACTGGGAACGGCAGAGGTGCGGGATAGCGATGGGCAGCTTCCGCGCCGTGCGCCTTGATCAAGTAAACAGCAAATTTCCTGGCCACCTAGCGGCTGCTTTCGGCCAAGAGCGGCCGTTCACATTTCTCGCGCAAACGATGACTATTGCCCTACCCGACGATCTAAAACACTTCATTGCCGAGCATGGATTGTTCGAAGGGTTTACCCGTGACGATAGTCCCGGCTACGTGGAACTTTGGGCCGTTGAGGACATCCCTCAGGAAAATATAGCGATCGAAATGGACGTCTATGCCCCAGGATTCCTTGCCTTCGCAGGAAATGGTGGCGGTGAGGTCTTCGCGTTCGACATAGCCGGTGCCGTCTACATGATCCCGTTGATAGGCATGGAAGCGGAGCAGGCCATCAGAATTGCTGACTCGTTTGCCGAGTTCGCCGAAACGTTCGAACTGGATGCTGCATGACCGCTATCGGTCGGTTGCGGTCCTTAGTGACAGTCTGCGACTTTTCGCTCTTGGTGGCCTGCTATGCTAAGCTCGACGGCCGGCTTCGGCCAGAAGCGGACTTACAAACATCTAGGATGGGAACTGTGGGATTGAGGAACGAAACTCTTACACAAGAATGGTTCCTGGCTGATCCGCGAACGAGAAAATGGATTACTCAGTGTGTTGCGTGTGGGCATTTAGGTCGGAAGTCAAACACGCCGAGCTCAATCCCCAAGTACCGCTTTGAGGAAATGTTCCCCATTCAGGACTTGAATGCAGTCGGCTTGTGTGAGAACTGTGCGGCACATGCGTAACGATCAAGCCGACCTCATCCAAAGTATCGACTTCACTCGTAGTAAGTAAGCTAATGCCGAGGTCCGCTTTGGGTCGGATCCGGTCCTTCGTGACAGTCTGCGACTTTTCCAGTTGGGCAACCTGCTGTGCTCAGTCGAACGGCCGGGTTCGGCCAGAAGCGGACGTCCCAATAACTGCAATAGAGCCAACAGATGATCGAAAAACTTGTGGCGAACATCGTGTCGATCGAGGAGGACGATTCCATGGCGGTTTTGGCATTCTGCGCTGATGAAAACCACTCAGACGAATACGTGATGCTTCAGTATCCGCTACAAACGGACGAGCAAGACAGGCGCCTTCGCCTCGACGGCTTGTACATCGAACGTAATGACCAAGCGTTTGGGTGCTACCACGGTGTCGAGTCGATAAGGCGGATCGGTGATCGCATCGAAATCGATCTAAATACGGACGGCAAGCGGCGACTGAAACTAGAGCGAATAGTCATTGTTCCCGTACGTTGGAACCCGGCGATCGATCAAGGACTTGCCCGCATCGCCGAATTGTCACGGGGCGACTATGACGTCCAGGTTTAATAAGAACGAACGTCTGCTGTGGGTCGGATTCGGCCGTTCGTTACAGTCTGCGATTTTTTAAGCGTGGCGAACTGATATGCTGGGCTGAACGGCCGCGTTCGGCCAGGAGCGGACATAGCAAAAGCGTCTCAGGAGAACTCAATGGCCGTTGGCAATATGACCTGTTCTTAGTTGGTGAAGGACATGGTCTTCCGATTTTGATGGATGATGGTTGGGAGCTTCCTCACCTTCCTGCAGCGTCAACGCTGAACGCACAAAAGACCTTAACGGGCTCGATGGGCGATCCGTGGTTAATGATGGATGACTGGGTGGTCTTCGGGAATGAAGAAAGCACTCGCATTGACCTCATGTTTAACAAGGCAGATGAGGTGGAAATCCGCATTCGTCTCAGCGTGTCAGCGACAGAGGTCGACCTCGACGCTGTTTGCAACTTCACGCGTGAGTTACATGGCAAGCTCTTTGATCCGGCAACGGGTGCCCTACTTCAACCCAATCGCAGTTCATTGGCTTCTGCTTTGGCTTCGTCCCGCGCAGCAGCATTTTCCCGATCTCCGCTGCATTTTCTGTCGAGGCAATCAGAAGCCTAATCGGTTGCACGCCAAGGTCTGCTTTGGGTCGCAAGCGGACTGTCGCAGTATTCCAAGCACCTTTTCTTAGCGCTCCTACGCGACCGCTGGTGCTCAGCACGTCATCCATACGAAGCTTGCCGAGAAAGATATTTTCACCTAACATGTGAACACCTCTTCACATGTTGAATATGAAACCCCACCCCGACACCGACTACGCCCCCGGCGCCGTCGAAGAACTCGCCGACCTCTTCCACCTGCTCGGCGACGCCACCCGCCTGCGCATCGTGCTCGCCTGCCTGGCCCAGCCGACGGCGGTGGGCGACATCGCCGCCTCGCTCGACCTGTCCAGTTCTCTGGTCAGCCACCACCTGCGCCTGCTGCGCGCCGCCCGCATCGTCAAGGCCGAGCGCCAGGGCAAGCAGGTCTTCTATGCAGCCGCCGATGCCCACATCAGCGGCCTGCTCGCCAATATGTTCGAGCACATCGCCGAACCCGCCAATGGAATGGACGCATGAGCCAACATCACGACCACGATCACGACCACGGCCACTCCCACGGCTTCGGACACCACCACCACATGCCCGACCCGGCCAATCACGGTCGCGCCTTCGCGCTGGCGATCGGCCTGAACACGCTGTTCGTCGCCATCGAATTCATCTACGGTTTCATCGCCCACTCCACCGCCCTGATGGCCGACGCCGGCCACAACCTGTCGGACGTGCTGGGCCTGGTGCTGGCCTGGGGCGCAGCCATGCTGGCCAGGAGCGCGCCGAAGGGACGCTATACCTACGGCCTGCGCGGCTCCTCGATCCTGGCGGCGCTGGGCAACGGACTGCTCCTGATGATCGCCTGCGGCGCCATCGCCCTGGAGGCGGTGCAGCGCTTCCTCGAGCCGGCGCCCGTGCAGGGCATGACGGTGTCGATCGTCGCGGCGATCGGCGTCGCGATCAACGGCTTCTCGGCCTGGCTGTTCATGGCCGGCAGCAAGGGCGACCTGAACCTGCGCGGCGCCTACCTGCACATGGCGGCCGATGCCGCGCTGTCGCTGGGGGTGGTGATCTCGGGCCTGGTCATCATGGGTACCGGCTGGACCTGGATCGACCCGGCGGTGAGCCTGCTCATCGTGCTGGTGATCGTGCTCGGCACCTGGTCGCTGCTGCGCGAATCGGTGCAGCTGTCGATGGCGGCGGTGCCGCCCGGCGTCGATGCGGGCAAGGTGCGCGAGTTCCTGGTCACCCGGCCCGGCGTCACGGAGGTGCACGACCTGCACATCTGGGCCATGAGCACGACCGAGAACGCGCTGACGGCCCACGTGGTGATGCCGGGCGGTTATCCGGGCGACCGGGTGCTGGACGAGATGGTGGAGAAACTGCGCAGCGATTTCGCGATCCACCACTGCACGCTGCAGGTCGAAGAAGGAACGACGCACCACGGCTGTGCGCTCACAGGGCACGACCACGACGACCATGACCACGGCGACCACCAGCACGCCCATGCGCACTGAGGGTCGTCGGGGCCTCAGCCCGCCAGGTTCGCGTACAGCGCCGTGCTGAGGTAGCGCTCGCCGAAGGACGGGATGATGGTCACGATCATCTTGCCCGCATTCTCAGGCCGGCGCGCCACCTGGATGGCTGCCCACAGGGCGGCGCCGGAAGAGATCCCGACCAGCAGCCCTTCCTCGCGCGCGGCGGCGCGGGCAGTCTCGAAGGCGTCGTCGTTCCTGACGGCGATGACTTCGTCGTAGCTCCCCGTATTGAGCACTTCCGGCACGAAGCCGGCGCCGATGCCCTGGATCGGGTGCGGTCCCTTGCTGCCTTTCGAGAGCATGGGCGAGGCTTCCGGTTCGACGGCGATGGCCTGGAAGCCGGGCTTGCGCGCCTTGATGACTTCGCTCACGCCGGTGATGGTGCCGCCGGTGCCGACGCCGGCGACCAGGATGTCGACCTTGCCGTCGGTGTCACGCCAGATTTCCTCGGCGGTGGTATTGCGGTGGACTTCCGGGTTGGCCGGATTGTTGAACTGCTGCGGCATGAAGTAGTGCGGGTTCGCGGCGACCAGTTCCTCGGCGCGGCGGATCGCGCCCAGCATGCCTTCGCTGCCCGGCGTGAGCACCAGCTCGGCGCCATAGGCGCGCAGCAGCATGCGGCGCTCGTTGCTCATGGTTTCGGGCATCACCAGCTTGCAGCGGTAGCCGCGCGCGGCGCACACCATCGCGAGGGCGATGCCGGTGTTGCCGCTGGTGGGTTCGACGATGACGGTGTCGGCCTGGATGCGCCCGGCCCGCTCGGCGGCCTCGATCATGGCCAGGCCGATGCGGTCCTTCACGCTGTGGGCGGGGTTGTGGTACTCGAGCTTGCCGAGGATCTCGGCGCCGGCGCCTTGTGCCAGCCTGCGGATCCGTACGAGTGGTGTGTTGCCGATGAGTTCAGTAACGTCGTTCGCGATACGCATGCCGGTCTCCCGAGTCGGTTTTATTTTGACTTACTTGACGTCCACCAGTTCCACGTCGAAGATCAGGTCGGCATCCGGCGCGATCATGCCGCCGGCGCCGCGCTTGCCGTAGGCCAGCACGCTCGGGATGACCAGGGTGCGCTTGCCGCCCACCTTCATGCCCGCCACGCCCTGCTCCCAGCCCTTGATGACGCTGCCTGCGCCCAGCTGGAAGCTGAGCGGCTCGCCGCGGTCGAAGGAGGAATCGAATTTCTTGCCGCGCTGCTTGGGCGCCAGCGGCCTGTGCAGCCAGCCGGTGTAGTGGACATACACGGTGCTGCCCCGGGTGGCTTCCTTGCCCTTGCCCACCACGCGGTCGATGATCTCGACCTGCGGCGTCGGCGCGGCCGGGACCACGGCTTCGGTTTGTGGCGGGACAGCCTGCGGCTGGGTCGCCTGCGGCACGGCCTGCTGCTCCGGCGCGGGCTGGGTGGTCGGCTTGGAGGCTTCCTGCTGCTGGGTGCTGTCCTGGGCGGATGCGCTCGCGGCAAGGGCGAACGTCAAGGCGGCAAATACGGTACGACGGATCATAGGGGCTCTTCCATCAAAGTGATCAATAACCGATCCTATGATAGCAAGGCCTCTTCCGCTTGCACAGTTTCCACTTTCACGACGGCTTCCTCCCCTGCTGCGTTGGCCGCGTCGGCCAGCTTGCGCAGCAGGTGGCCCGCCGCCACCATGCCGAAGGTGGCCGTGACCACCATGCTCGAGCCGAAGCCGGCGCAGTTCAGGCCAGTGATGCTGCCCGCATCGATCGCGCAGGCATCGCCCGCGTCGGGATAGCGCAACGGCTCCATCGAGAACACGGCGTCGATGTGGTACTTGTTCTTCTCGCCCTTGGCGAAGCCGTACTGCGCGCGCAGGATCTTGCGCACCTTTTTCAGCAGGGGCTCCTGCTCGGTGCGGGCCAGGTCGCGCACTTCGATCTTCGTCGGGTCGGTCTGGCCGCCGGCGCCGCCGATGACGACCAACGGCATCTTGTTGGCGCTGCACCAGGCGATCAGGGCGGCCTTCGACTTGACGCCGTCGATGGCGTCGACCACATAGTCGAAACCTTTACCCGCGATCATGCTCTCCAGGTTGTCCGGATCGATGAAGTCCTCGACCAGGGTAACCTTGCAGAAGGGATTGATCTGCGCGATACGTTCCTTGAGCGCCTCGATCTTCGGCATGCCGATGGTCGAGGTGAGCGCCTGCAGCTGGCGGTTGATGTTCGATTCGGCCACGTTGTCGAGGTCGATCAAGGTCAGGTGGCCGACGGCGCTGCGCGCCAGCGCCTCGACGATCCAGGAACCGACGCCGCCGACACCGATCACGCAAACGTGCGCCGCACGGAAGCGTTCGAGTGCACGCTCGCCGTAGAGGCGCGCGATCCCGCCGAAGCGGCGCGCGAAGTCGACTTCATCGTCCAGGGTGGCTGCCAGAGTAGGAGTATCGTTCAGGTTCATCCCGCCATTTTAGCGGACGATGCTTTCGCATCTGCACTAAAATATCTCCTAGTCAATCAAATTCTTCTCGTGTGTCAACAAAACACCCCATGACCTCACTCCTGCACGACACCGCTCCCGATTTCGACCAGCCGATCGCCGTCCTCAAGCATTGCCACAACCGCATCCGCAAGCAGCTCGCCACCCTCGACAAGCTGCTGGCCCACCTGCCCGAGTTCGGCGCCGACGAGCAGGCGCGCCAGGCTGCGCAAGCGGTGCTGAAGTATTTCGAGAAGGCCGCCCACCTGCACCACGAGGACGAGGAGCAGGACCTGATTCCCATGCTGCGCGCCGTCGCACAGGGCGACGATGCGGCCACGCTGCAGGCGCTGGCGCCGGTGATCCTGCAGGACCACAAGGACATGGACGCGCTCTGGCAAGACCTGCACGAGCAGCTCACGGGAATCGCCGAGGGCCGCTCGGCCGTGTTGTCGGCCAGCGCGGTGCAGCGCTTCTGCCAGCGCTACGCGGCGCACATGGAACGCGAGGAAAGCACGATGGCGCCGATGGCGCTGCGCCTGTTCTCGCCAGAACAGATGACCCAGCTGGGACAGGCGATGCAGCGCCGCCGCAACATACCCACGGAAGCGCCGCAGCCCACGGCGATCGGCCAGGCGGTGGCCGACCTGCGCAAGGACTATGGCCAGGCGAGCCTGAACGAAACCGACGTGATGGACGACCCGATGCGCCAGTTCACGCAATGGTTCGAGCAGGCCCTGAAGGCCGAAGTGAACGAACCGAACGCCATGTCGGTGGCCACGGTCGCCGCGAACGGCCGCCCGAGTTCGCGCATCGTGCTGGTCAAGCAGTTCGACGAGCGCGGCTTCACCTGGTACACGAACTACGGGAGCCGCAAGGCTGAGGAGTTACAAGACAATCCCCATGCAGCTTTGCTATTCTTCTGGAGTGAACTGGAACGCCAGGTTCGCATCGAAGGGCGTGTGGAGCGCACGTCCGACGAAGAAAGCGACCGCTATTTCCGCAGCCGTCCATTGAAGAGCCGCCTGTCGGCCATCGCATCGCAGCAGAGCGCTCCCATCGGCAGCCGCGCCGAGCTCGAACGCAACTACGAGCAGGTGGCGCTAGGGGCCGGTGACGATCCGGCGCGTCCGGAAAACTGGGGCGGATTCCGCCTCGTGCCCGAACGCCTGGAATTCTGGCAGGGGCGCCGCTCCCGCTTCCACGACCGCATCGTCTACGAGCGGCAGGAAGACGGCAGCTGGACGCGCCAGCGATTGCAACCCTAGGCCGGATCGGCGCGTCCTGCACGCGTCCCGGTCGCGACGCCGGAGGTGGAACGTGTTCGAACAGATGAAGCTGGGGGCCTGGAGCGCGGGCCTGCGCGAAAAACTGTCCGTGCCCTTGCGGGTGGAATTGTGGGATGGCGAGCGGCTCGATTTCTCCTCGGAGCCCGCGCGCGTCACCATCCGCGTGCCGGACCGATCGGCCCTGCGCTACCTGCGCTCGCCCTCGCTCTATAGCCTCGGCAAGGCCTATGTCGAAGGCGCGATCGACGTCCGGGGGCGGGCGGCCGACATCATCAGCGTCGGCAATGTCCTGGCCGAACACCTGGGCAAGGGCCGCAGCCGGCTGGTGGACGCCCTGCGCCGCCGCGTGCCGCACACGCGCGCCCTGGATGCCGAGGCGATCCGCTACCACTACGACGTCTCCAACGCCTTCTACGCCGCCTGGCTCGATCCGGGCATGGTCTACTCCTGCGCCTACTTCGAGGACGGCAGCGAAGACCTGGCCACGGCGCAGCAGAAGAAGATCGACCACATCCTGCGCAAGATCGACCTGCGGCCCGGCCAGCGCCTGCTCGACATCGGCTGCGGCTGGGGCGCGCTGGTGCTGCGCGCGGCAGGACACTTCGGCGCGCGCTGCGTCGGCATCACGCTGTCGGAAAACCAGGCCGCATTGGCGCGCGAGCGGGTCGAACGCGCCGGGCTGCAGGGACAGGTCGAGATCCGGCTGCAGGACTACCGCGACATGCAGGGGCGCTTCGAACGCATCACCAGCGTCGGCATGTTCGAGCACGTCGGCGTGCAGCACCTGCGGGAATATTTTTCACGGATCGACGGCCTGCTCGAGGACGATGGCGTCGTGATGAACCATGGCATCACCACCACCAATGTCGACAACGGCGCGACTCCGTACGGCGGCGGCGATTTCATCGACCAGTATGTGTTTCCCAATGGCGAGCTGGCCCATCTCAGCACCGTGGTACGGGCCATGCAGGAAGGCGGACTGGAAGTGCGCGACGTGGAAAACCTGCGGCGCCACTATGCGCGCACCTGCGCGCTGTGGACCGACCGCTTCGAAGCCAATGCCCAGCACATCCGCACGCTGACCGACGAGAAGCGCTTCCGGATCTGGCATGTGTACCTGGCGGGGTGCGCGTATGCCTTCGCGCACGACCGGATCAGCCTGTACCAGATCGTGTGCGGGAAGGCGGGGGGAGATCCAGCGCGGCTTCCCTGGTCACGGCGGTATATGTACCCGTAGGGTGGGCCTGGGCGGCCCCGCGAGTCCTCCGCCCACGCGTTCAAATACACGGTGAAATTTGGCGCACCGTCCATTTTCACGTCGGTTGAACGCGCGGTCGGCAGAGCCGACCACCCTACTTCATGCGGTTGGCAAACGTCTTGCGAAACTTCGCCACCTTTGGCGCCACCACGAAGGCGCAGTAGCCCTGCAGCGGATGCTGCGCGAAATAATTCTGGTGGTAATCCTCGGCCTTGTACCAGGTTTCCTGCGGCACGATCTGGGTCACGATCGGCGCATCCCACACCGCCGCCATCTCGGCCATCACCTTGCGCGCCATCGCGTCCTGTTCGGGCGAGGTCGTGAAGATCACCGAGCGGTACTGCGGCCCCACGTCGTTGCCCTGGCGGTCCGGGGTGGTCGGGTCGTGGATGGTGAAGAAGATCTCCAGGATGTCGCGGTAGCTGATCACGGACGGGTCGAACTCGAGCCGCACCACCTCGGCATGGCCGGTGGTGGCCGAGCACACCTGTTCGTAGCTCGGATTGACCACGTGCCCGCCCATGTAGCCGGATTCCACGCGCGTCACGCCGCGCACCTCGAGGTAGACCGCCTCCGTGCACCAGAAGCATCCGCCGCCGAGGATGGCCACTTCACTTCCTGTTTGCTCGCTCATCGCACACCTTGCATTCTTCAGTTTTAATGGGTCTTAATGTAACGCAAAGCGAACGTTCGTGCAGTGGACTACCGCACCTGCGCCGCCCCTCCGGCCCGACAATGGCATAATGGCGCATCCTATGAATACACGTGCACCACGCGCCACCGAGCGCGACTTCGATTCGGCCCATTTCCGCCATGCCCTGTCGCAATTCGCTACCGGTGTCACCGTCATCACCACCCGTCTCGCCGACGGCAGTTTCCGCGGCCTGACCGCCAGCTCCTTCAATTCGGTCTCGCTGGAGCCTCCGCTCGTCCTGTGGAGCCTGGGCGCCGGCGCCAACAGCCTGCCCATCTTCAGCGGCAACTCCCACTACGTCATCAACGTGCTGGCCGCCGGCCAGGAGGAACTGGCGATGCGCTTCTCGCGCCGCACCGAGAACCCCTTCGAGGGCGTCGAGTACGAGCTGTCGCGCACCGGCCAGCCGATCCTGAAGGGGGTGTCGGCCTGGTTCGAGTGCCACAACCGCAGCCGCTATCCGGAAGGCGACCACGTCATTTTCGTCGGCGAAGTCGAGGAATGCGCCGTGCATCCGCAATCGGCCCTGCTCTTCCACGGCGGACGATTCGGCGCAACCGGCTAGGCCCGCCAAGGCGGCTTTGCCGAGGATCGCACCAGTTCTCCGGATTTTCAGGCAAGTCCCGGCCCGGCCCGCGCCCTACCATTCTCTTCACCGTAACGCCGCATCCGCGGCACCAACAGGAGAAGAGAAAATGTCCAAAGTCTGGTTCATCACCGGCGCCGGCCGTGGCATCGGCGCCCACATCGCACAAGCCGCCCTCGCCAGCGGCGACCGGGTCGTCGCGGCCGCCCGCAGCCTCGAACAGCTGAACGCGACCTTTGCGGGCGCGGATCCGGCCCGGCTTGCCCTGGTCCAGCTCGACGTTGCCCGCGAAGAACAGGCCGCGGCCGCCATCCGCAGCGCCGTCGAGCGCTTCGGCCGCATCGACGTGCTGGTCAACAATGCAGCCTACGGCCTGCTGGGCAATTTTGAGGAACTGTCGCCGGAGGAAATCGCGCATCAGTTCGGCGTCAATGTCTTCGGCGTCATGCACGTGCTGCGCGCCGCCCTGCCCGTATTGCGCAGCCAGCGCAGCGGCCACGTCATCAACATCAGCTCGATCGCCGGCAGGACCGGCTTCGACGGCGCCGCCGTCTACTGCGCCACCAAGTATGCGATCGAAGGCCTGTCGTCCTCGCTCTCGCTGGAACTCGGCAAGTTCGGCATCCACGTCACCAGCGTCGAACCGGGCTTCTTCCGCACCGACTTCCTCGACGCGAGTTCGGTGCGCTACGGCAAGAAGGTGATCGAGGACTATGCCGCCCACGGCTCGGTCGAGGGCGCCTACGGGGCCTACCACGGCAAGCAGCTCGGCGACCCGGCCAGGCTCGCCACCGTGGTCGTCCGCCTGGCCGGCATGGAGAATCCGCCGCAGCACTTCCTGGCCGGCAGCGACGCGCTCGCCATGGCGCATGCCGAGGTCGACGCCCGCCTGTCCGAGATGCACGGCATGGCGGAACTGTCGCGCTCGACGGACCATGTCGAGGCCTGAGCGGCGCAGCGGGGCGATGGTGTATCCTGACCGGCACAAGATCATGAACTCCCTCGTCCCGCCACCGTCCCAGGCCGCCCAGCCTTCGCTTGCGCGACTGGCCGCCCTGCTCATGGCCCGCGCACCGCAGGACGGCAGTTTCGAAACCTGCATCCCGGGCGTGCACGCCATTCGCGCGTCCAGCGCGAGCGCCGAGCTGGTCCACGGCCTGCACCGCCCAGCCCTGTGCATCGTGGCGCAAGGCGCGAAAACCGTCATGCTGGGGGACGAGTCCTACGAGTACGATCCCTCGCGCATGATGATCTTCTCGCTCGACCTGCCGATCGCCGCCATGATCCGGCAGGCCAGCGTGGCCGCGCCCTACCTGTCCTTCCGGCTCGACTTCGACCAGCAACGCCTGTCCGAACTGATCCTGAAGGCCTACCCGGAGGGTGTGCCTGCGCTTCGCGACAAGCGTGCCGTCTATGTCGCCCAGGCGGGAGAAGCGGTCATCGACGCCGCCGTGCGCCTCATGACGCTTACCGGCCAGCCCGAGGACGCCGGGCTGCTGGCCCCGCTGGCCATGGACGAGATCGTGCTGCGCCTGCTGCGCGGCCCCTTCGGCGCTCGCCTGGCCCAGCTGGGGCGGGTGGAATCGCACCGCATCGGCAAGGTGGTCGACTGGATCCGCCGCAACTACGACCAGCCCATCCGTATCGACGACATGGCCGGGCTGGCGCACATGAGCCCCTCCTCGCTGCACGAGCATTTCAAGTCCCTCACCTCGATGAGCCCGCTGCAATTCCAGAAAACCCTGCGCCTGCAGGAAGCGCGCCGCCTGATGCTGTCGACCGGCATGGATGCGGGTCTCGCCTGCCAGCGGGTCGGCTATGCCAGCCCCTCCCAGTTCAGCCGCGAGTATGCGCGCCATTTCGGTTCGGCGCCGACGCGGGACATGGTGCGGCTGCGCAGCGCGGGCTTGACTGAAGCAGTGTCGTTTACGCAATAAAATGCGCTGTTGCCGGCCGGGCAAAAATGAAAATGCCTGTCGCAGTTTCAAAAGATGCCGCGCTGCCGCATTCCCTATAATGATTGGGCTATGGCGCGGCCCAGGGACGGGCGCGCGCCTTCGTTTTCGTTCAGAAAAACCCATCGAGACAGGAAGATCCATGAGCCATTCCGATTCGCCCCGCAAGGCAGCTTTCCACTGGGACGACCCCCTGCTGCTGAACAGCCAGCTGACTGACGAGGAACGCATGGTGCGCGACGCCGCGGCCGCCTACTGCCAGGACAAGCTGCAGCCGCGCATCCTCGAGGCCTTCCGACACGAGCGCATGGACATCGAGATCTTCCGCGAGATGGGCGAACTGGGCCTGCTCGGCCCGACCATTCCGGAACAGTACGGCGGCCCGGGCATGAACTACGTCGCCTACGGCCTGATCGCCCGCGAAGTCGAGCGCGTCGACTCGGGCTACCGCTCGATGATGAGCGTGCAGTCCTCGCTCGTCATGGTGCCGATCTTTGAATTCGGTAACGAGGAAACCAGGCAAAAGTACCTGCCGAAACTGGCCACCGGCGAATGGATCGGCTGCTTCGGCCTGACCGAGCCGAACCACGGCTCCGACCCGGGTTCGATGGTCACCCGCGCGCGCAAGGTCGAGGGCGGCTACTCGCTCACCGGCAGCAAGATGTGGATCACCAATTCGCCGGTCGCCGACGTGTTCGTGGTCTGGGCCAAGGACGATGAAGGCGCGATCCGCGGCTTCGTGCTGGAAAAAGGCTGGAAAGGCCTGTCTGCACCGGCCATCCACGGCAAGTTCGGCCTGCGCGCCTCGGTCACCGGCGAGATCGTCATGGACGAGGTGTTCTGCCCGGAAGAAAACGCCTTCCCGGAGGTGCGCGGTTTGAAAGGCCCCTTCACCTGCCTGAACTCGGCGCGCTACGGCATCGCCTGGGGCGCGCTGGGCGCCGCGGAAGCCTGCTGGCACACCGCGCGCCAGTACGTGCTGGACCGCAAGCAGTTCGGCAAGCCGCTCGCCGCCAACCAGCTGGTGCAGAAGAAGCTGGCCGACATGCAGACCGAGATCACCCTCGGCCTGCAGGGCTGCCTGCGCCTGGGCCGCATGAAGGACGAAGGCAGCGCTGCCGTCGAGATCACCTCGATCATGAAGCGCAATTCCTGCGGCAAGTCGCTGGACATTGCCCGTACGGCACGCGACATGCTCGGCGGCAATGGCATTTCGGACGAGTTCGGCATCGTGCGCCACATGGTCAACCTCGAGGTCGTCAACACCTACGAGGGCACCCACGACATCCACGCGCTGATCCTCGGCCGTGCGCAGACCGGCATCGCCGCGTTCTGATCGCGCCCGACAAGCAGGATGAGATCCGGCGCCGCCTGCGCCGGGCCGAGTCCGAACACGCGGTCAAGGTGCTGCTCGCCGTGGAATCCGGCAGCCGCGCCTGGGGCTTCGCCTCGCCCGACAGCGACTACGACGGCCGCTTCATCTATGTGAACCGTCCCGACTGGTACCTGTCCGTCGGCCTGGAAGAACAGCGCGACGTCATCGAGTACCCGATCGTCGGCGACATGGACATCAACGGCTGGGACCTGCGCAAGGCCCTGCGCCTGTTCCAGCGCTCGAATCCCGGCTTCGTCGAGTGGATCCAGTCGCCGCTGGTGTATGCCTCGGCCGGCTCCTTCGCCGCGCGGGCGCGCGAACTGCTGCCACGCGTGTACTCGATCGAGCGCGGCGTGCACCACTACCGCAGCATGGCCAAGACCAATTTCCGCGGCTACCTCCAGACCGAACGCGTCCCCCTGAAGAAGTATTTCTATGTGCTGCGCCCCCTGCTCGCGGTGCGCTGGCTGCTCGCCCACCGCTCGCCCGCGCCGATCGAGTTCGGCCGCCTGCTGGCGATGATCGACGGCGAGCCGGCCTTGCGCGAGGCCATCGATGCACTGCTCGAGGCCAAGCGCGCCGCCCCGGAACTCGGGCTGGCGCCGCAGGTGCCGGCGATCCAGGGATTCATCGTGTCCGAGCTGGCGCGGCTGGAAACGCTTCACATCGCCCGTGACGTCCGTCCGGACATCGAGCCGCTCCTGTCCGGCCTGTTCCGGGACCTGTTGCACGAAACTTGGGACTGATCCTAAGCTCAACGTTTCAGCAACAATTCTTTTCCAATTTCAATCGCGCCATGTCAATACGTCACGAATTTGCGCTAGGATAGATAGCAGATTCGCAAAATAACTATAAGACGTAAATCACACCACATCGCGAGGACGGATGAGCGCCGTTGATGGACCGCAATCGCCCCTTGTCGGCAATGCGCACGCTTTGTCGCTCGAGCTGCTGCTCCAGAACCTGCCGGGGGTAGCCTACCGTTGCCTGGTAGACGCTGACTGGACCATGGAATTCGTCAGCGCGGGGATCGAGAAGCTGACCGGCTACCCCGCCGCCGCCTTCCTGGCGCGCCCCGGTATCAACTTCGCCAGCCTGATCCACCAGGACGACCGCGCCGCCACCGAGCGTGCGGTAGCGCTGGCCTTGCAACAGGAACGTTCCTTCCAGTTGACCTACCGGATACGCTGTGCGGACGGCAGCCGGAAATGGGTGTACGAGCAGGGGGCGGCGCCGCCCGAGGGTGGCGGCCGGATCATCGAAGGATTCATGTTCGATTACACCCAGCTGCGCAACGCCAATATGCTGGTCTACGAACAGGCCTCCTACCTGCAGCAGGCGCGCGACGCCATCATTGCGATGGAGATGAATTCGCGCATCACCTATTGGAACAACGGCGCCGAACGCCTGTATGGCTGGAGCGCCAGCGAAGCGCGCGGCAAGAAGTTCTCCGAACTGATCTGCGATAACCTGCCGGCCTACCAAGCAGCCTACGAAACAACGCTCGGCAATGGCGAATGGTCGGGCGAGCTGTCGCACATGCGGCGCGACGGTGTCTGCATCGAGACCGATACCCGCTGGACCCTGCTGGAAGCCGACCGCGAATCCGGCGCGCAACAGAAGATCCTGGTGATCAGTACCGACATCAGCGAACGCAAGCACAACGAAGCGAAGATCTACCGCCTCGCCTTCTTCGACCCCCTGACCGACCTGCCGAACCGCGCCAGCCTGCTCGACCACCTGCGCCGCGCCCTGCTCGGCAGCGCGCGCACGCGCAAGTGCGGGGCCCTGATGTTCTGCGACCTCGACAACTTCAAATACCTGAACGACTCCCAGGGCCACGCGGCCGGCGACATGCTGCTGCAGGCGGTGGCGCGGCGCCTCGAGCACTGCGTGCGCGAAGCGGACCTGGTGGCGCGGCTGGGCGGCGACGAGTTCGTGATCCTGATCCAGCCGGTGGAAGACACCCGCGAAAGCGCCGCGATCCAGGCCGAAACGGTGGCGGCCAAGGTGGTGGCGGCGATGGCGGCGCCCTTCCAGCTGGCCGAGATGGTGTACTCGGTCTCGGTCAGCGTCGGCGTGGCCACCCTGTGCGGCACCGTCGACACCGTCGAATCGACCCTGCGCCAGGCCGACGCGGCCATGTACCAGGCCAAGGCCTGCGGCCGCAATACCTACCGCTTCCACGACCCGGCGGTGCAGGCCGCGTGGTCGGCGCGCGCGGAGCTGGAGAGCGGCCTGCGGCGCGCACTGCGCGACGAGGAATTCGAGCTGCACTACCAGCCGCAGCTCGACCGCAGCAGCCGCGTGATCGGCGCCGAGGCGCTGCTGCGCTGGCGCCTGCCGAGCGGGAAGCTGCTCTATCCGGCCGAATTCATCCAGGCCCTCGAAGAGAGCGGGCTGATCATCGACATCGGCCGCTGGGTGCTGCGCACCGCCTGCGCCGAGCTGGCGCGCTGGCAGCGCTGGCCCGACATGGCGGGCCTGACCCTGTCGGTGAACGTCAGCGCCAGCCAGTTCACCGAGCCGGACTTCGTGCCCATGCTGCAGCAGATTTTCGAGGAGACCGGGGTCCAGCCCTCGGGGCTGAAGCTGGAACTGACCGAAAGCCTGGTGGTGAGCGACTTCACCCACACCGCCCACACCATGTCGACGCTGAAGCAGCGCGGCATCAGCTTCTCGCTGGACGACTTCGGCACCGGCTATTCTTCGCTCGCCTATCTGCGCAAGCTCCCGCTCGACCAGCTCAAGATCGACCACTCCTTCATGCGCGACGTGCTGACCGACCAGAACGACGCCTCGATCGTGCGCTCGATCATCGCGCTGGGGGACAGCCTGGGGCTGCAGGTGATTGCGGAAGGGGTGGAGACGCCGGGGCAGCGGCAGTTCCTGTCGGATGCCGGCTGCTTCATCTACCAGGGATTCCTGTACCAGCATGCGCTCAGCGCCGAGCATTTCACCCAGTACGCACGGATGGTGCATTAGTAGCGTGGGCGGGGTAATTTCGGGCAATGCCCGGAATGACAGACTCCCACCCTACAGGGCTAGCGGTTTTCCGCGCGCCCAGCGATTGGACGACAGCGAAAATGTCAGCGCCCGCACCTGGTGATACCAGCCCGCCGGCACATACAGCATATCCCCTGGCTCGACGATGACCTCGACCGGCGTGGCATTGCGCGCCAGCGGATAGGCCTCGAAATCCGGCTCTTCCGGATCGAAGGGTGAGCCAAACAGCACTGGATTCGCCTCGCGCACATACAGGAATTCGTCATGGTGCGGCGGCACCAGGAAGATCCGCTTGGTCCCCCAGATCTGGGCGAAGATGTTGTCGTCGAAGTCGCAGTGCAGCGGCGTCATCGTGCCGATGGGCCCGAGCCAGAAGCGCGGCGGGCCCATCTTGCGGAAGTAGGCGGGCCAGTGGCACAGGCGGTTCAGTTCGCGCAGTTCCATATTGCCGACATAGGGCGGAGGCTCGTCGGGCCCGTGGATGCGGCCCGGTTCGAGGTCGAGGTACTCACGCAGTGTCATGTCGCGCATCGGACGGTCTGCGCGGAAGGCTTGCCGGATGTAGTCGCCGGTACGGGCCCGCACCGGTAACTCACCATACCGTTCACGCAATTCCGTGGAGGTCAGGCCGCACAGGGGCCAGCGCCCGACCAGGCCCGTCATCAGGAAAGGGAGCCCCTGCGCGGCTCTAGCTTCGAAAGCCTGCGCATCGAGGCGCTTAACACGAGGGATCTCGGCAATGGGCGGCAGGCCGCGCGCGTGCAGCTTGACGGCCTCGCGCATCGCCGCGATGGAGGCGACGCCGCGCACGGCGGCATCGCGTTCTTCCTGCGCCAGCTTGCGCGCCGCCGCTTCTTCCGGCGTGCTTGCCACGACCGGCAGCGGCGGCAGCTGCGCATTCAATTCACTTCCCTTGCCCGACATGTTCTTCACACCTGTTCACGAAACCGCGAACAGGGTACTGCGTGGATGAAGAAAAGTCGAATCAGCTTGTGGCGAACGGCGTTTCAGGCACGCCCTTCACGCCCGGACGCAGCAGCACGACCGAGCCGGCGTCCCCGCCGGTGCCCGGATCGATCGACGTCACCAGCAGCACGTCCAGCTCCGGCCCGCCGAAGGCGCACATCGAGGGCTTGGCCATCGGCAGCGCGATCTCACGATCGAGCTTGCCGTCCGGAGTGAAGCGCTGCAGCAGGCCGGCGTCGTTGGCGCAGCTCCAGTAGCAACCCTCGGCATCGACCGCGGCGCCATCCGGGCGGCCCTTCTGCCCGGTGAGGTCGAGGAAGACACGCTTGTTACTCGGCGTGCCGGTCCCGATGTCGTAGTCGAAGGCCCACACGGTGCGCACCTGCGGATGCGAATCCGACAGGTACATGGTGCGGCCGTCCGGCGACCAGGCCAGGCCGTTCTGGGTGAGCATGCCGCTCACCACCGGGCCCACCAGGCCGCCTTGCGCGCTGTAGCTGTACAAGCCGCCGACCGCGCGCGCCGCGCCCATGTCCATGAACATGGTGCCGCTCCAGAAACGGCCCTGCCGGTCGCAGCGGCCGTCGTTGAAGCGCATGCCCTCGCCCAGCTCGGAAGTGGGAGGCGCAGCCAAGAGCGTGACCCTGGCGTCGCCATCCTCGCCCAGGGTCAGGCGGAAGATGCCGGTCTCCATGCCCGCCACCAGGCTGCCATCATCGGCGCAGGTCACGCAGGCCACCATCTCCGGTGCCTCCCAGTAGCGCGCCGCGCGGGTCGCGTGGTCCAGGCGCCAGACCCGGCGCGCCGGGATGTCGACCCAGTACCACGCGGCTTCAAGCGCGTTCCAGGTCGGGCTTTCGCCGGTGGCGCAGTGCACGCCTTCGAGTCGTTCGATCTGCACGTTCATCTCCATGCCCGTCACAGGTCGGTGATCTCGCGGTGCGCCGGCACCAGGGCCTTCATGACGCCCCATGCGACCAGGTAGGCCAGTGCGCAGATCGAGAACATGATCATGTAGCCGGTCTCCAGGTGGCCCTGGGCGCCGTAGTAGTCGAACAGCCAGCCGCCCAGCTTGGTGATCAGGACGCCGCCCAGGCCGCCGGCCATGCCGCCGATGCCGACCACCGAGCCGACGCTGTGTTTCGGGAACATGTCCGACACCGTGGTGAACAGGTTGGCCGACCAGGCCTGGTGGGCCGAGGCGCCGATGCCGATCAGGATCACCGGGAACCAGTAGCCCAGGGTGCCGAGCGGCTGGGCCGCCAGCACCACCAGCGGGAACAGGGCGATGGTCAGCATGGCGCGCATGCGGCCCTGGTAGATGCTGGCGCCGCGGTCGATGAACCAGGTCGGCAGCCAGCCGCCGCCGATCGAGCCGACCATGGTCATGCTGTACAGGACGGCCAGCGGCACGACCATTTCCGGCCCCGTCAGGCCGTATTGCGAGGACATGTACTTCGGCAGCCAGAACAGGAAGAACCACCACACGCCGTCGGTCATGAACTTGCCGAAGGTGAAGGCCCAGGTCTGGCGGTAGCCCAGCAGCTTGAACCACGATGCTTTCGGCTTGGCCACGGCCGCGGCGGGTGCGGCTTCCGCCGGCGTGCTATCGCTGTTGATGTAGGCCAGTTCGCCTGCGCTCAGGCGCTTCTGGCGTTCCGGCGTGTCGTACAGCCAGAGCCACAGGCCCATCCACAGGAAGCCGACCGCGCCGACCGCGATGAAGGCGGCCTGCCAGCCCCAGTACTCGGCGATCAGCGGCACGGAGAGGGGCGCCAGGATCGCACCGACATTGGCGCCGGAGTTGAAGATACCGGTGGCAAACGAGCGTTCGCGCTTCGGGAAGTACTCGGCGGTGGCCTTGATCGCAGCCGGGAAGTTGCCCGCCTCGCCGATCGCCAGCACCGCGCGGCCGACCATGAAGCCGATGATCGAGACCGGCACGGCGGCCAGGCCGAGCGTCGTGAATACATTGTTGACGGCGGTGCCGATGCCGATCGCGTAGGCGTGGGCGATGGCGCCGATCGACCACACGACGATGGCGAGGACGAAGGCGCGCTTGGTGCCGAGGCGGTCGATCACGCGGCCGGCGAACAGCATCGAGATCGCGTACACGAACTGGAAGGTGGCCGTGATGTTGGCGTAGTCCGTGTTCGACCAGCCGAATTCCTTGGTGAGCAAGGGAGCCAGCAGGCTCAGGACCTGGCGGTCGAGGTAGTTGATGGTGGTGGCGAAGAACAGCAGGGCGCAGATCGTCCAGCGGTATTTGCCCACCGTGGAGGCCAGCTCCGCGGTCTTCTCTGGGCTACGGCTCATGACTTGCTGATTCATGTGATCAGTTCTTTTCAAGTGAACAGCCGGTGTCTCCGCCGGCTGGTACGTCGAATTCAAAAGGGGGCGCAATGAGCGCCCCCCGTGATTACACCGCGACCTTCAGGTCGCCGTCCAGCACGCATGCCAGGCGCAGCGGATTGTCGTCGCGCAGCGCCTCCGGCAGCAGCTCGGCCGGCAGGTTCTGGTAGCACACCGGCCGCAGGAAGCGGTCGATGGCGGTCGCGCCCACCGAGGTGCTGCGGCTGTCGCTGGTGGCCGGGAAGGGGCCGCCGTGGACCATCGCATGCGAGACCTCGACGCCGGTCGGGAAGCCGTTGAACAGCACGCGGCCGGCCTTGCGCTCCAGGATCGGCAGCAGCTTGGCTGCCAGCGCGTGGTCGGCCTGCCTGACGTGCACGGTGGCGGTCAGCTGGCCGTGCAGCTGTTCGGCCGCCTGCAGCATCTGCTCTTCGCTGTCGAAGCGCACCACGAGAGCTGCCGGTCCGAAGATCTCGTCCTGCAGATCCGGGTTGCCGATGAAGGCGCTGGCGTCGACTTGGTACAGCGCGGCTTGCGCGGCGCAGCCGATGCCTTCCGTGCTGCCTTGGGCGACCAGGCGCAGGCCATCGGTAGAACCGAAGCGCGCGATGCCGCTGTTGTAGGCTTCATGGATGCCGGCGGTCAGCATGGTGCCGGCGCCCTTGGCTTGCAGCGCGGTGGTCGCGGCAGCGGTGAAGGCGTCCAATGCCGCGCCCTTGACCGCGAACACCAGGCCCGGGTTGGTGCAGAACTGGCCAACGCCCAGGGTCAGCGAATCGACGAAGCCGTTGGCCAGCGCGGCGCCACCCTCTTCCAGCGCCTTTGGCAACAGGAAGACCGGGTTCACGCTGCTCATCTCGGCGTAGACCGGGATCGGTTCCGGGCGCGAAGCCGCGGTGCGCATCAGCGCGGTGCCGCCGCCACGCGAACCGGTGAAGCCGACCGCCTTGATGGCCGGGTGGGCAACCAGTTGCTGGCCGATGGTGCGGCCGTCGCCGAACAGCATCGAGAACACGCCTTCCGGCAGGCCGGCATCGATCACCGCGCGCTGGACGGCGCGGCCGACCAGTTCCGAGGTGCCGAGGTGGGCGCCGTGGGCTTTCACGACGACCGGGCAGCCGGCCGCCAGCGCGGAGGCGGTGTCGCCGCCCGCGACCGAGAAGGCCAGCGGGAAGTTACTGGCGCCGAAGACGGCGACCGGACCCAGGCCGATCTTGGCCAGGCGCAGGTCGGGACGCGGCGGGGTCCGTTCCGGCAGCGCGCTGTCGATGGTCGCGCCGAGGAAGCGGCCGTCGCGCACCACTTTCGCGAACAGGCGCAGCTGGGTCACGGTGCGCATGCGCTCGCCTTCCAGGCGGGCTTGCGGCAGGCCGGTTTCCTGCTGGGCGCGTTCGATCAGTTCCGGACCGATGGCCAGGATCTGTTCCGCCACCGCTTCCAGGAAGCGCGCACGCTGTTCCAAAGGCAGGGCGCGGTAGGGGTCGAAGGCTGCGGCTGCGAGTTCGCAGGCGCGGTCCACGTCCGCGCCGCTGGCCTGGCCGAAGCTCGGCTCGAACTCGGCGCGGGTCGAAGGGTTGTAGGCGCGCTGCTCGCCCGCGTTGCCGCGGACCAGCTGGCTGCCGATGATCATTTCACCAGTGATCGTCATGGCGCTTACCTTAAACCGGATTCTTTTGTTTCTGGATCAGGGACAGCAGCATCTGGTCTTCTTCCGCGGTCAGGTCGGTCAGTGGCGGACGCACCGGACCGGCGCCATGGCCGACCAGGCGCGCGCCGGCTTTCACGATGCTGACGGCGTAGCCGCCCTTGCGGTTGCGGATCTCCAGGTAAGGCAGGAAGAACTCGTCCAGCAGGCGGTTGGTGGTGGCGGTGTCGCCGGAAGCGGTGGCGTTGTAGAAGTCCATCGCCAGCTGCGGCACGAAGTTGAACACGGCCGACGAGTACACCGGGGTGCCCAGCGCCTTGTAGGCGCCGGCATAGACTTCCGCGGTCGGCAGGCCGCCCAGGTAGCTGAAGCGGTCGCCCATCTTGCGGTAGATCGAGACCATCAGTTCGATGTCGCCGATGCCGTCCTTGAAGCCGATCAGGTTCGGGCAGCGGTCGGCCAGCTTGGCCAGCGAATCGGCGCTCAGGCGGCAGGCGGCGCGGTTGTAGACCACGACGCCGATCTTCACGGAGCGGCACACCGCTTCGACGTGGGCGATCAGGCCCTCCTGGTTGGATTCGGTCAGGTAGTGCGGCAGCAGCAGCAGGCCCTGCGCGCCTTGGCGCTCGGCTTCCTGTGCGTGGGCGATGGCCGCGCGGGTCGGGCCGCCGCAGCCTGCCAGGATCGCGACGCCGGTGCCGGCGCAGGTGTCGACCGCGGTCTTGACAATCTGGCTGTATTCCTCGCCGTGCAGCGAGAAGTATTCACCGGTGCCGCCGGCGGCGAACAGCGCGGTGGCGCCGTACGGCGCCAGCCATTCGAGACGCTTCTGGTAGCCGGCTTTATCGAAGTCGAGTTCGGCGGTAAAGTCGGTGATCGGGAAGGACAGCAGGCCGTGCGACAGGACTTTTTGTAGTTCGAGTGCTTGCATTACGAAGGTCTCCAGACAGGTTATTGGTGAATACCGCAAAATGATCAGGGATCAGTTGTAGGTCATCGTACAACCTAAACGATGACCCCGCAAGCAAATTGTCGAGAATTTTTAATTGACCATCGATTCGATCCGGCGCTGCGCCTCGACCAGCCGTTCGCGGCTGTTGGACAGGTGGGTGCGCATGGCGGCACGCGCCGCCTCGGGGTCGCGCCGCTCGATGGCGCGGTAGATGTCGTCGTGCTCGCGGCTGACGCGCTCGTTGAAATTGGCCGGCTTGTCCTGCTCCAGCTCGACCGTGTTCAGGCGTGCGCGCGGGATGATGGCGTTACCCAGCTGGGCCAGGATGTCGGCGAAATAGCGGTTGCCGGTGGACTGGGCGATCAGGAGGTGGAAGCGCTTGTCGGCCTCCGCCGCCGAGCGCCCCGCCGCCATCGCCTGGTGCATCTCGGCCAGGGCGGCGCCCAGCTCCTGCACCTGCCGGTCGCTGCGGCGCACGGCGGCCAGGCCCGCGGTTTCGGTCTCCACGCCGATGCGCAGCTCGAGGATGGACAGCACGTCGCGCAGCGTCAGAATGCTCTCGGCGTCGATGCCCAGGCTGGAGCTCGGCGCGGGCTCCAGCACGAAGGTCCCGATGCCGTGGCGGGTCTGCACCAGGCCCGAGGCCTGCAGGTGCGAGATCGCCTCGCGCACCACGGTGCGGCTGACGCCGTGCTGGGCCATCATCGACGATTCGGTGGGCAGTTTCTCGCCGGGCTTGAGCACACCCTGGCGGATGCTGCTGCTGATTTGTTCGACCACACCCTGGGCGAGATTGCGGGGTTTGCGCTGCGTCGGAAGCATGGGGAAAGTGGTATGAGAAAGAGATAAGACGATTATATATCATTACAAGATGTCGGACATCCTATGACAGGACGTCTTTCTATCGAACTATCTTTACACACCGGACTGACCGCTTGATAAATTGGTCAGGCCAAAATAGAATCGGGCGAATCATCAGGAGACCGCCCATGCCCCGCCCCGTCCTATCCCTTCTCTCTTTGTTCCTGGCCGCCCACGTGCATGCCGCCCCCGCGCTGCCGGACCGCGTGATCCTGGTCGGCGATTCGACCGTGGCCAGCACCACCGGCTACGGCGACGCCCTGTGCGCGCGCTTCACGCCGGAGACCAGCTGCGTGAACCTCGCACGCGGCGGGCGCAGCTCGGGGAGCTTCCGCGCCGAAGGCCGCTGGGACGAAGTCGCCAGGCTGCTGGGCGACGGCGCGGGATTCCGCAAGACCTATGTGCTGATCCAGTTCGGCCACAACGACCAGCCGGGCAAACCCGGGCGCTCGACCGACTTCGTCACCGAATTCCCCGCCAATATGCAGCGCTACGTGGAAGAAGCGCGTGCGCTGGGCGGCGTGCCGGTGCTGGTGACCCCGCTCGCCCGCCGCAGCTTCAGGGGAGGCTACGTGCACAACGATCTCGCTCCCTGGGCGGCGACCGTGCGCGCGGTCGCCCGTGCGACGAAGACGCCGCTGGTCGACCTGAACGCCCTGTCGCTGGCCGCCGTGCAGGCCATGGGCCCGAAGGAAGCCGACAAGCTCGCGCGGTCCGGGGCCAACTTCGACTACACCCACCTGGGACCGGCGGGCGCCGAGCGCTTCTCCGCCATCGTGGCGAAGGAACTGGCGCGCAAGGTACCCGCCCTGGCAGCCGGTATGCGGGGCGTGCGTTGAATCCGCGCGCCACGCTCCTCGCCATGGCGCTGGCCGGCGCCTTCGGCCAGGCCTTCGCTGCACCGGTTCCCCTGACGGAGCGCCAGCATGCGCCCGCCGACGGCTGGGCCGCGCAAGGCGGCGGCACGCGCGGCGGGGCGCTCGCCAGGCCGGAGCATGTGTTCACCGTGCGCGACCGCGCCCAGCTGCTGGCGGCCCTCGGCGCCGAGGCGCCGGCCCGCATCGTGCGCGTGGCCGCCACCATCGACATGAGCGAAGGCCGGCCCTTCGCCGATACCGAAGACCAGGCCAGGCGCGGCCTGGTGCGCATTGCTTCGCACACCACCCTGATCGGCGTGGCGCCGGGCGCGGGCTTCGTCAACGGCAGCCTGCAGATCGCGAACGCCGAACAGGTCGTGGTCCGCAATCTCGCGATCCGCAATCCCTGCGACGTGGGGCCGCGCTGGGACCCGAAGGACGGCCCCAAGGGCAACTGGAACTCTTCCTTCGACGGCATCACGGTGACCGGCTCGCACCACGTCTGGATCGACCACAACAGCTTCACCGACGCGCCCGACACCGACGATCGGCAGCCGGTGGAAAACGGCAAGCTGAAGCAGTGCCACGACGGCGCCCTCGACATCAACGGGGGCGCGGACTTCGTCAGCGTGAGCTACAACCGTTTCGGCGAGCACGAGAAGAACATGCTGATCGGCTCGGGCGACCGGGCGACCGGCGACGCAGGCCACCTGCGCATCACGCTCAAGGGCAACCTGTTCGAGCAGGTCGCCGAGCGCGCGCCGCGCGTGCGCTACGGCCAGGTGCACCTGCTGAACAACTACTATGTCGGCGACCGCAAGCACCCTGTCTATACCCACGGCTACAGCATCGGCGTGGCCCATGCCTCGCACATCGTCTCCACCGCGAACGCCTTCGACATCGCGGGCGCCAGGACTTGCAGGCAGGTGGTGCGCGATCCGGGCGCGAGCGCCGGCGTCTTCATCGACAGCGGCTCGCTGCTGAACGGCGCGGCCTTGCAGGATTGCCCCTACGGCGGCGAGGTCGGCTGGCGCATACCCTACCGCTTCGCGGCCCTGCCGGCCCTTGACGTGCCGCGCCATGTGCGCGAGAACGCCGGCCCGCAGGCCCTGCAGGGCGAGAGCGACGGCTTCGCCGAGGCGCGCATCGTTCCCCGTCAAGGCGCTCCCTTCCTGCTGCGCGCCCGCCAGGATGCGAACGGCGACTGGCAGGGCGCGAGCCTGCAGCTGGTCGACGACGGCCGTGTGCTGCAGATCGAGCTGCTGGAATCGCGCGCCGGCGAGGTCAAGCGCATCAAGCAGGTGCGTCGCAATGCGCCGATGGCCGGCGTGCCCGTGGTGCTGCGCTTCGCGGCCGAGCCGGCGGCCGGTCCGAATGCCAGGGGTCCCTCGCTGTCGGTCTCGGTGGACGGCGACCGCGCCACCTGGCTGCTCGCCGGCGCGATGCCGGCGCTGCAGCCGGTCAGCTGGGACGCGGGCGGCAACACCTTGCTGGACCTGCGCAGCGGCCCGGCCGGGCTGCCGGAACGCGTGACCGTGCACGTCGGCGCCGAGCGCATCGCCTTGCAGGCCGGCGATGCGCCGGAAGCGATCCGCCTCGGCGGCGCGGCAAGCGTCCAGGCCGAGGCGGCCGATCCGCGCATCGCCTCCGTCGACGCGGGCGATGGCGGCCTGCGCGTGACGCCGCATGCTCCCGGGCGCACCACCGTGACGGTAAGGAGCCTGGACGATCCGTGGGCGCAAGCCATCTTCACGGTCGACGTGGGCGCACCCTTCGCCGCACCCGGCAGCGCCACCCTCCCCGCTTCGGCCGAGGTCCACCCGGCGCAGGGCGCCCGCGGCGTGCCGCCGGATGCGCCGCTGCGCCTCGTGTTCGGAAAGGAGCCGGTGCTGGGCGGCGAGGGCAGCGTGCGGATCTATCGCAAGCGCGACAGGCTGCTGGTCGCCGTGGTCCGCCCCGGCGAAACCATCACCGCGCTCGGTCCGCAGCCGCGCCAGCGCCTCGTGCGCCAGCATGCGATCAAGGTGGTCGGCAAGGAGCTCTACGTGCGCATGCCGAAGCTGCTCGACTACGGTGAAGAATACGAAGCCGTGATCGACGCGCGCCTGGTCCGCGCCGACGGTTTCAAGGGTGCTCGCTGGTCCTTCCGCACGACGCCCTTCAAGCCGGTCGGCGACAGCATCACCGTGGACGACGACGGCCGCGCCGACTTCCGTACCGTGCAGGGCGCACTCGACTTCGCGATGGGCCTGCCGCGCGACAAGGCGGTGACCGTCAATGTGCGCGACGGCGTCTATCCGGAGCTGCTCTACCTGGTCGACAAGGACAACGTCACCCTGCGTGGGCAGAGCCGTGAGGCTACCATCATCCGCGCCGCCAACAGCGACACCCGCAACCCCGGCTCGGGCACCGGGCAGCCCATTGGTGCGCCCGGCTTCTCGGGCGGCCGCTCGCTGTTCCTGGCCCAGGACGTGGACATGCTGGAGATCCGCGACATCGCCCTGCACAACAGCACCCTGCGCAGCGACGGACATTCGGCCCAGGCCGAGACCATTTTCTTCAGCACCGACCGCGGCCGCCTGCAAGTGCGCAATGCGCATTTCTCGAGCGAGCAGGACACCCTGCAGCTGACCGGCTACGCCTGGTTCTACCGCTCGCTCATCGAAGGCAACGTCGATTTCGTGTGGGGGAACAACCGCGCGGCCCTGTTCGAGGAAAGCGAACTGCGCACCGTCGGCGACAGCGCCAACAAGGACAGCGGCGGCTACATCGTGCAGGCGCGCACCGTGGGCAGGGAGGAGCCGGGCTTCGTCTTCCTGCGCTCGCGCATCACGCGCGGCCCCGGCCCGCTCGGGAACCTGCCGCCGGATGGCGCGACCTACTTCGCGCGCTCGCCCGGCACCCCGAGCACCTGGGACAATGTCGCCTTCATCGGGTGCACGGTCGGCCCGCACATCGCCGCCGACGCCTGGTACCGCAAGCCGCTGCCCAATCCCCTGCAGGGCGGCTGGGTCGAATACGGCAACAAGACCGACGATGGCCAGCCACGCAGCTACGGCGGCGTCCAGCTGGACCGCGACGCCGCTGCGCGCCTGTCCAGCCGCGCCGCCGTGTTCGCAGGACGCGGCTGGAATCCCCAGCCCTAGGGAGAGCGCTTGACAGTACCGTTTACAGGTGTAATCATTAAATGAGATTACATCTGTAAATGGTACCCTCATGTCGACACCACCCGAAATCAACATCAGCGACGCCGAGTCGCACGTCATGGAAGTGCTGTGGCGCGCCCCCGGGCCGGTCGTCGCGGAGCAGGTCGTCGTCGCGCTCCTCGAGAGCCAGCACTGGCAGAGCGCCACCGTCAAGACCCTGCTCAACCGCCTGCTCAAGAAGGGCGCGATCGCCGCCCAGAAGGACGGCCGGCGCTTCCTCTACCGCCCAATCCTGCCGCGCGAAGCCTGGCTGGCGCGCGAAAGCGAGAGCCTGGTGCAGCGCCTGTTCGGCGGCCGCATCGCGCCGCTGGTCGCGCACTTCGGTAGCCAGCGCAAGCTGTCGCAGGCCGACATCGAGGAGTTGCGCAAGCTGATCGACGAGATGGACGATGGCAAGTAGCCTGCTGCCGCTCGTCCTGCGCACGGCGCTGTTTGCCAGCCTGGCCATCGTCCTGCTGCTCGCCTCGCGCACGCTGCTGCGGCGTAAGCTCGGGGCAGCCCTCGCCTGCCAGGCCTGGCTGCTGGTGCCGATCGTGGTGCTCGCCGCGCTGCTGCCGCAGCGCCCGGCCCCGCAGGTGCTGCGCATCGAGGCCCTGCGTCCCGTGCAGGCACTGGCGGTCCAGGCCACGCCGGGCGCTTCGCCGCAACAGGCCGGCATCGTCCTGTCGGCCTGGGCCTGCGGGGCGCTGGCAAGCGCGCTCTGGTTCATCCTCGGCCACCATGCCTTCCTGCGCCGGGCGGGCCGCCTGGAGCGCCGCGGCGGCCTGTACGTCGGCGCGCCCGGCATCGGCCCGGTGTCGCTCGGCCTGCTGCGCCCGCGGATCGTCGTGCCGCCGGACTTCGCGCAGCGCTATTCGCCGCAGGAGCAGGCCCTGGTGCTCGCCCACGAGCGCACCCACATCGCACGCCGCGATGCGCTGGCCAACCTTGCCGCTGCATTGCTGCAGTGTCTCTTCTGGTTCAATCCCCTGGTCTACCTCGGCGCGCGGCGCTTCCGCCAGGACCAGGAACTGGCCTGCGACGCCGCCGTCATGCTGCAGCACCCCGGCCAGCGCCGCAGCTATGCCGAAGCCCTGCTCAAGTCCCATACCGGCGCCCGCGCCGCTGCCGGCCTGCACTGCCACTGGCAATCCCCCCACCCCACCAAGGAGCGCATCATGCAATTGCAGCACACCCCGCCCGGAACCGTCCGCCGCCTCGCCGGCCGCTGCATCCTCGCCCTGGCGGCCGTGGGTGCGGCCGGCGCCACGCTCGTCGCGCGCGCGGACCCGGCCGCGTCCCCGGCGGCGCCCCGCTATGCCGTCGACCTGGCCATGGCGACGGCGAGCGCTCCCGACATCGCCTTCACGCTCAAGGCCGATGCCTTCGCCAGCCAGTCCGACAGGAAGGGCATCCCGCGCATCCTGACGGCGGCCGGCGAGAAGTTCGCGGTCGCTTCCGGCGAATGGCGCGTCGAGATGACAGTTCGGCCGGGCGATGCGGCGGACCAGGTATGGCTGGCCGGTAAGCTCTTCAAGGGCGCCAGCCTGGTGAGCGAACCCAGGCTGCTGACGCGTGTCGGCGAGCCTGCCACCGTCAAGGTCGGGGACGGCGGCAGCACGGACTTCAGCGTCGCGATGACAGTCACGCCGCAACCGTAGGGATCGCTGCCGTTGACGTATAATTGGTTGGTCCACTTGCAACATTACCCGCACCAAACTAAGATTCCTTGTTTGGCACCGGCCACCATTTATCCACGACGGACCCATCGATGAAAAAAACCGCTGCGCTGAGCGAAAACGGCGCCAACGAACCACGGCTGTACCGTGTGGTGTCGAGCAGGATCGAGGAGCTGATCCGCGCGGAGAACATCCGCCCGGGCGAGCGCCTGCCGGCCGAGCGCGAGCTGGCCACCAAGCTCGGCGTCAGCCGCACCTCGCTGCGCGAAGCCCTGATCGCCCTCGAACTGGGCGGCACGGTCGAGGTGCGCGGCGGTTCGGGGGTCTACGTCAGCGAGCAGGCCAAGCCGCAGGCCGAGGTGCCGACCGCCGGCCCCGGCCCCTTCGAGGTGCTGGCCGCGCGCCGCCTGATCGAGGTCGAGGTGGCGGCGCTGGCCGCCAAGCACGCCAGCGACTCGGCCATCGACGCCATCCTGCGCGCGGTCGAAGAGATGGAACAGCACCACGAAGAACGCGCCGGCAACGAGTCGGCCGACCGCAACTTCCACCTGGCGATCGCCCGCGCCACCGGCAACAGCGCGATGGTCGGCGTGATCGAATACCTGTGGAGCCAGCGCGGCTCGCTGTGGCACAAGCTGAAGGAACACTTCCAGACCGAGGAACTGCGTCAGCAGACCCTGCTGGATCACCGCAACATCTTCGCCGCCATCGCCTCGCACGACGTCGCCGGCGCACGCACCGCGATGCGCGCCCACCTCGACCGCGTCACCCGCACCTTCTCGCGCGGCTGATCCCCTTCCGGCCGGGCGCGCGCCCGGCCGTCTCCCTGCTGGACTCCCTCCCTGCAATCTTGCCGCTTCCATAATTGGCCCGACCAATCTGTATGTACGTTCGGTCCTAAAAATAACTGGCTCGTCCAGATTGCGAAAGCGGTCAGACCAAAGTAGAATCGTCGACACCCCGCGCGATCCGGGAGGACCCTGGGCGCGCTTGACGATAACAAAGCAGGAGACACAGTGAAACAGCAGCGAATCAACCAGGCGCGCCTGAGCCTGTCGGCCATCGCCGTCGCAGTCATGGCATTGACGAACACCGCCCAGGCGCAGGAAGCGCCGATGCAGCGTGTCGAAGTCACCGGTTCCTCGATCAAGCGCCTCGCGACCGAGAACGCCCTTCCCCTCACCACCATCAAGGCGGAAGAACTGCTCAACCGCGGCCTGACCACGATGTCGGAAGTCGCCGTGGCCCTGACCGTGGCCTCGACCAACGAGCCGGTCGGCGGCGGCGGCAGCGGCACCATGATCAATATGCGCGGCCTGAACACCAACCGCACCCTGGTGCTGCTCAACGGCCGCCGCCTGGCCAACGAGGCACTGGGCGACAGCTCGGTCAACGTCGACGTGATCCCGATGGCCGCCATCGAGCGCGTCGAAGTGCTGCGCGACGGCGCCTCGGCCCTGTACGGCACCGACGCGATCGCCGGCGTGGTCAACTTCATCACCAAGCGCTCGATCGTCGGCATGACCGCCAGCGCCAGCACCGTGCAGCCGGAACAATCCGGCGGCGGCGCCCAGCGCCGCGCCGGCTTCGTGATCGGCAAGGGCGACCTGGCCGTCGAAGGCTGGAACGTCTACACCGCCTTCGACATCCAGCGCCGCGATTCGCTGCTGCAGCGCGATCGCCCGAACATCACCGACCCGGCCAAGATCGCCCAGCTGGGCGGCACGCCCTTCACCCCGAACACCTCGGGCGGCGCGGCCTCGCCGGCGAACTTCACCATCTACCGCAACGGCAAGACGGCCAACATCACCGGCAACCCGTATTTCGCGGCCGGCTGCGTGACCCCGTACGCGGTCCAGACCACGATCCCGTCGACCCGCACCAACGCCAACGGCGGCAAGACCTGCATCACCGATCCGACCTACTACCCGGAACTGCTGCCGGAAGCCCAGCAGGCGACGCTCTTCACCAAGGCCAGCATCGCCCACGGCGACGGCGGCATCCTGAGCATCGAACTGAACCTGTCGAAGTCCTATATCGACGCGTCCGACGCGCCGCAGCCCTTCGGCGCCAGCACCGACTACGACCGCCTGACGGCGTCGCGCAAGCCGTTGATGATCACCAGGGCCAGCAAGTGGTACCCGGGCGGCAGCGGCGGCGTGCCGGCCGTGGCGGGCCTGAACGGCGAAGACCTGGCGCTGACCTGGAGCCTGGACGAACTCGGTGCCGTCACCACCCACGACGAGCAGGTCAACCATCGCCTGGTGGTCCAGGACGAAGGACAAATCAAGGGTTGGGACTACCGCGCCGGCGTTTCCTACGCCTACAGCCAGCGCAACATCGGCTTCCGCGACAACTTCCTGCGCACCCCGGGCCTCTACGCCGGCGTCGCGCAGGGCATCCTGAACCCCTTCGGCCCGCAGGACCAGGCCGGCCGCGACTACCTCGAAAGCATCTCGGCCGACGGCCTCGAATACCGCAACGCCGACGTGCGCTACTACGGCGCCGACGTCAACCTGTCGCGCACCCTGATGGAGCTCGGCGGCGGCGCGCTGGGCCTGGCCATCGGCGCCGACTGGCACCGCGAGTCCTTCGAAGAGAACATGAACATGCTGGGCGACGAAGTCGTCTACAAGGTCTCGGGCACCCCGGGCCGCAACCCGAGCGGCTCGCGCCGCGTGGCCGGCATGTACGCGGAACTCGACGCCCCGGTGACGAAACAGCTGAACCTGAACTTCGCGGTACGCGCCGACCACTTCAGCGACTTCGGCAACACCGTCAACCCGAAGGCCAGCTTCCGCTACCAGCCCTTGAAGCAGCTGATGCTGCGCGGTACCGTGAGCAAGGGCTTCCGCGCCCCGACCCTGCCGGAACTGTACGGCAGCGAGCGCACCCTGACGCCGTCGACCTCGAACTGGGACGATCCGCTGCTCTGCCCGAGCGCCACCCCGGGCGTGACCGGCACCGGCACGCTCACCACCGATCCGCGCTACGCCGGCCTGAACCTGGACCCGACCCGCGTCTGCAACACCCGCCTGACCACGCTCACCGGCGCGAATCCGGACCTGGAGCCGGAAAAGTCGAAGACCTACACGGTCGGCTTCGTGGTCGAACCGGTGAAGAACTTCGTGGCGACGGTCGACTTCTGGAAGATCGACATGACCGGCACCATCGCCCAGGTCTCGGAAGACACGATCTTCAACAACATCGAGAAGTACGGCGACCTGTTCGTGCGTAATCCGGACGGCACCCTGCAATACATCACGAAGACCCGCCTGAACATGGGCGGCCTGCGCACCCAGGGCGTCGACATCGGCCTGAACTACATGATTCCAACCTCGAACTGGGGCCGCTTCGGCTTCTCGCTCGACGGCACCTGGACCGACAAGTACGAAGGCCAGAACGAGTCCGGCGGCGAATGGTTCGACAGCGTCGGCAAGAACGGCGCCCTGTCCACCGGCGCGACCGCGTCGAACACCTATGTGTTCAAGTGGAAGCACCAGGCGCGCGTGAACTGGTCCTACGGCGCCTTCTTCGGCCAGCTGACGCAGCAGTACGCCTCGAGCTACGAGGACACCAATGCGCTGCCGACCCAGAAGCCGGGCCAGCCCTTCTTCAACCGCATCGCGCCGTACAGCGTCTACAACCTGTCGACCAGCTACAAGGTCAACAAGCAGCTCAAACTCGGCCTGGGCGTGAACAACCTGTTCGACGAAGACCCGCCGCTGTCGAACCAGCGCCTGAGCTCCCGCGTCGTGTTCGCACGTAACGTCGCCAAGCCGATCGGCCGTACCTTCACGGTGCGCGCGGATTACACCTTCTAAGGTTTTGTCGGGTGGTCGGCATCGCCGGCAGATCGGAA